>Ga0078972_1006903_pt1 | contig 26131 bp, 20 predicted proteins | sample YelNatPaOPGAMG01_FD_67568 | JGI IMG/M metagenome (GOLD analysis project Ga0078972, IMG submission 67568) | Hot spring thermophilic microbial communities from Obsidian Pool, Yellowstone National Park, USA - OP-RAMG-01 (SPADES assembly) (version 2) | ecosystem: Environmental > Aquatic > Thermal...
ACAGCTTGGCTTGAGTGGTGCCGGAGCCATTAGTCTTCATATCTGGTTGACCCAAAACATAATCGGCTGAATAATCTACCAAGTCATTGTTAGTATCTAAATTAAAAACTAAAACGCGGTTGTTGCCGGTATCGGCGACAAAAAGCCGATGATTGGTTGTGTCAATGGCAGTGTCATAAGGAGCATTAAATCCTTTTTCATTAGGAGAATTATTAGAGCCCTTGGTTGTATAAATCACCGCGCCAGTAGCATCATATTGACCGGCTTCATTAACAGCATTTTCGCCGTTAGTAATCGTTGCCACATCAAAGACCATCACGCGATTGTTAGAGTAATCGGCCACAAAAAGCCGGCTGTTGGTGCTGTCATAGGCTAAGCCCCAGGGATAATACAATTTGGCTTGAGTGGTACCGGAGGTGTTAGTGGTAAAGTTCGTCTGACCTAAGACATTGACAGCATTTTCACCATTAGTAATCGTTGCTACATCAAAGACCATCACGCGGTTGTTATTGTAATCGGCCACAAAAAGCCGGCTGTTGGTGCTGTCATAGGCTAAGCCCCGAGGATAATACAATGTGGATTGAGTGGTACCGGAGGTGTTAGTGGTAAAGTTCGTCTGACCTAAGACATTGACAGCATTTTCACCGTCAGTAATCGTTGCCACATCGAAGACCATCACGCGGTGGTTATAGCAATCGCCCACAAAAAGCCGGCTGTTGGCGTTGTCATAGGCTAAGCCAGAGGGATAATACAATGTGGATTGAGTGGTACCGTAGGTGTTAGTGGTAAAGTTCGTCTGACCCAAGACATTGATAGCATTTTCACCATTAGTAATCGTTGCTACATCAAAGACCATCACGCGGTTGTTAGCGTAATCGTCCACAAAAAGCCGGCTATTGGCGCTGTCATAGGCTAAACCAGAGGGAGTATACAGCTTGGCTTGAGTGGTGCCGGAGGTGTTGGTGGTAAAGTCCGTCTGACCCAAGACATTGATAGCATTTTCACCGTCAGTAATCGTTGCCACATCAAAGACCATCACGCGGTTGTTATTGCGATCGGCCACAAAAAGCCGGCTGTTGGCACTGTCATAGGCTAAACCATAGGGAGTATACAGCTTGGCTTGAGTGGTGCCGGAGCCATTAGTCTTCATATCTGGTTGACCCAAAACATAATCGGCTGAATAATCTACCAAGTCATTGTTAGTATCTAAATTAAAAACTAAAACGCGGTTATTACTGCCATCAGCGACAAAAAGCCGATGATTGGTTGTGTCAATGGCAGTGTCATAAGGAGCATTAAATCCTTTTTCATTAGGAGAATTATTAGCGCCCCCGGTTGTATAAATCACCGCGCCAGTAGCATCATATTGACCGGCTTCATTGATAGCATTGGCTCCATTAGAAATATATGCCTGGGTTGGCTTATATGGCGGGGCAGTTGCCGCGGAGATAATGCTGATAATAATTGCAATTATATATGCGCCTAAAGCCGCCCAGTGCACCTTGGAAGATATGGGACGAACATGCCATCTATAGTAAAAAGCGAAACGCATTCGCAAACGCTCGTGAAGCGGTTGCAAGGGCTTGATTAATGTGCGGGTTGATTTTTGAATTGCCTTGATTTGCTCGTCAAGGCTATCAAAAGCATATAGAGGGTCAATAAATAAACTGTTGTACCACTTAAACCTTAACCGCAGTTTTTCATGGAAGGGCTGAAGAAATTTTATAATTGGTCGTGTGGACTTTTGATAAGCAACAATTCTTTTATCAAGGTAGCCCAGAGATTCTGTTTTTTGAGAATTTTGTTGAAGTTGATTCTTCAAATTTAGCCCCTATTAGTTATGTAATTTAAATAAATCTTAATTTTTAATGAAATAATCAATATTCAATAATAAACAAACCAATTATTCTAAATTGATTATAACATTAAATAGCGAGGACCGGGAAGCAAAAACCCCTGCCAATCTTTGCTCTTTAATTTTACTTCGCGTACTCTGTTGCTCTCGTTTCTCTTATCACATTAACCTTTATTTGCCCGGGATATTGAACTTCTTTTTCTATTTTTTTGGCAATTGCTTGGGCCAATTTAGCCGAAGCCAAATCATCAATCTCCTCTGGCTTTACAATAATTCTCACTTCGCGACCCGCTGCAATCGCATAGGATTTTTCCACTCCTTCAAAACTATTGGCAATATTTTCTAATTCTTCCAATCTCTTAACATAACTCTCTAAATTTTCCCTCCTTGCTCCTGGCCTGGCTCCTGAAATTGCATCCGCCGCTTTCACAATAATCGCCTCCACTGTCTTCGGCTCAATATCATCGTGGTGCGCCTCTATCGCGTGGACAATTTCCGGAGAAAAACCATACTTTTTGGCAATGTCCCTTGAAATATGGTGGTGAGCGCCGGGAATCTCTTGATCTACTGCTTTGCCTAAATCATGAAGCAAGGCGGCTTTTTTAGCCACACCAACATCAGCGCCCAGTTCTGAAGCCAAAAGACCAGCAATATGAGCGGTTTCAATAGAGTGTCTTAAAACATTTTGTCCGTACGATGTACGATATTTTAATCTACCCAAAATTTTAATGATATCAGGATGCAGGCCTGTTATCCCTACCTCCAAAGCCGCATTTTCGCCCGCTTCTCGCATTTCCTTACCTACTTGCTCCTTGGCTTTCTCTACCTGTTCTTCAATTCGGGTGGGTTGGATTCTGCCATCTGTAATTAATCTTTCTAAGGCTATCCTGGCCACTTCTCTTCTGATGGGGTCAAAAGCCGAAATCGTCACTGTTTCTGGCGTATCATCAATAATCACATCAACGCCCGTCTCTTTTTCAAAAATTTGAATATTCCGCCCCTCCCGACCAATAATCCTGCCTTTCATTTCATCAGAAGGAAGATGGATGGTAGAAATTGTATTTTCTGTTGCCTGCTCAGAGGCAATTCTTTGCATTACATCAACCAATATCTTCCTGGCTCTACTTTCTGCTTCTTCTTTGGTAAGGGATTCCATTTCTTTTATTTTCTTTAAGATATCCTCTTTATATTCTTTTTCCACCAAATCTAACAGTACTCTCTTGGCTTCGTCTTTAGAAATCTTAGCGATTTTAGAAAGTAGTGCCTCCTGCTCCTTACGCACAGAAAGCAGGTTCTCCCTTATTTTGGCTATCTCCTTTTCCTTCTCCTCCTGTTTTTTTTGCCTTTCGTCTAAAGAGTCAAAGCGATTTTCTAATAGTTCTTCCCTTCGCCTTAAATTGTGCTCTAAGTTTTCTAGATACTTTCTTCTCTCTTGCTCTTCTTTTTTGGCTTCCTCTTTAATTTTGAGTGCTTCGTCTTTTGCCTCTAAAATAATCTCTTTTGCTTTTTTGGCCGCATCCTCTTTCGTTTTTTTGGCTAATGCTTCCTTTAATCCATAACCAATTCCAAAACCAGCCGCCAATGTGGCGACAAGATAGATTATTAAATTTGTTGGCATATTGAACTCCTATCATTTTCTTAATCCCTGGTCTATTTTAAATAAAAAAGGAGATTTTGTCAAAAAAATTCTGATATAATTAAAAAGAGTAACAATGCATCAACCAAAAGTGATTTTAATTATTTTGGACGGCTGGGGATACAGTCCCATTAGAAAAGGAAATGCAATCGCCCAAGCCAAAACGCCCCATTTTGATAGATTATGGGAATCTTATCCTCATACCTTATTAAACGCGGCTGGCGAGTCGGTCGGTCTACCTTGGGGGGAAATCGGAAGTTCTGAAGTGGGACATACCTGCTTGGGCTCGGGACGGCTTATTTATCAAGATTTACCCCGTATTTTAAAAGCCATTGCCTCCGGGGAGTTTTATGAAAATAAAATATTTTTGGAAGCATTAAATCATGCCAAAAAGAACAAAAGCAGTCTCCATCTTTTCGGCTTAGTTAGTGCAGGAGGAGTGCACAGCCATATTGACCATCTCTTTGCTCTACTCAAACTCATTAAAAAACAGAACTTCAGTGGGCCGTCATTCATCCATATGGTAACAGATGGCCGCGACACGCCACCCAAAACCGCCCAACTTTACCTTAACAAGGTAGAACAATTTATTAAAGCGCTGCATGTTAAAACAAAAATCGCCACTGTTATTGGCAGATATTACGCAATGGACCGCGATAGCCACTGGGAGAGAACCTTCGCTGCTTATAACGCCCTGGTAAATGGTCAAGGAGAGCAAGCCAACTCAGCCACTGAGGCCATTTTAAATGCCTACGCCCGAGGCGAAACTGACGAATTTATTAAACCGACTGTAATTTTAAGCCATAAGGAAATCTCAAGAGGATTTTTGGCGAATTTATTTAAAAAAGCCGCTCAAAAAGAAGAAAAAGGCCCAACAGGACTCATCCAAAACAATGACGCTATCATCTTCTTTAATTTTAGGCCAGAACGGATGAGGCAACTTTTGGAAACCTTTCTTCTCCCCCAGGCCAATTTTCCAGCCAAAAAGTTACTTCAAAATCTCTACCTTGCCACGATGGTGGAGTATGAACCCAACCTTCCGCTCCATGTGGCCTTTCCAATAGAAAAAATTGAGAATCCGTTAGCCAAAATACTCTCAGACCATCACATTCGCCAACTTCATATTGCCGAAACAGAAAAATATGCCCATGCCACTTATTATTTTAATGGAGGGCATCCAAAACCCTATAAAAATGAGGACTGGGTTATTATCCCCTCCCCTCGCGTCCCTACCTATGACCTTAAACCAGAAATGTCCGCTCCTAAAATTACGGATAAAATTTTTCAACTTTTAAAAACGGAAAAATATGATTTTATTTTAGTAAATTTTGCCAATGCAGATATGGTCGGGCATACAGGTAAATTAAAAGCAGGAATAAGAGCGATTGAAGCAATAGACAAGCAATTGGGAAGATTAACTCATAAACTCCCCGATACTGCTTTTTTAATCACAGCCGACCATGGCAATGCGGAAGAGATGCGTAACCCAGAAACCAATGAAATAAACACTGCCCATTCAATCCGACCCGTACCCTTCATCTTGGCCGTTCCAAAATACAAAAAGAAACAGCCACCTACCGAGCCCAACCCTACAGGAATCTTGGCTGACGTTGCTCCAACTGTTTTATCTCTATTAAACATAGAGATACCTAAGGAAATGACGGGCGTTAGTCTTTGTCCAAGGGAATACTAACATTTAAGAAGGCGGGTCTTTTAATATTAATAGTTTTGCCAAAATAATAATCGCCCTGGGCTATTTTTGAAGGGAATCGATAACCTTTTGCGCTCACAGTCAGATAGTATTGTCCTTTTTGCAACAAAACAGAAAAATGACCGTGGCTGTCGGTAACCTTCACATCTTTAATGCCTCTGTACTCTTTATCAAAGATAGAAATAACGGCTTTTGGAATTGGCTGTCCGGTCTTAGAGTCAAAAACAAAACCCAACTTGACCTTTTGAATCCTCCGGGCAACCAGATAGACAGAGAGCAAGACAATGTAAAAAGCACTGATAAATATATTGAGGTTAGATTCAGTAATCAAAGTAGCCAGAGCAGCCAAAAAAGCACCAATGATAAGTAAGGGAAATGAGGCATAAGAAAGTGAGATTAAAAACCAATCAAAGGCATTTTTAAACCAGAGTCTTGCTTTTAACTTAAGAGAGGAGCCGGAAAGGATTGGGTCAAGGGGAATATTTAAATTGATATTGGTATCATCATTTTTGATAGTAAACGCCTGGCCCAGATAAATATCTGCCTCAGGCCCAAAGCGTGTAGTCAGTTGGGTTGCCTTGAGTTTAGGAATACGCGCCGGGAAGACAAATCCGGGCTTTGACACCTTAACATAATAATTCCCTCTTGATAGCAGCAAATTGAACCGTCCATTTTCATCTGTCACCTTGGTTTGAACCAATTGTCCTGTTTCTGCCTCAAAAGCCCGAACAATAGCAAAATCAATGGGCTTACCGGTCAATGAATCAAAAACTATACCCCAGGGCTTTCTCTTTCGTCTGGCAACGGCGGCCGTAAAAAGCATTGGGAAAACCGAAGCGAAAACATGAAAGGCCTGAGGAATGGCTTGAGCGATAAGGGGCAACAACCCCAAAGCGGCTGTGGCTGTAACAATAGGCGTAGCGGTCTTGGCAATTTTTTGGGCGATAGGCGATTTTTGAAGTGTCTCAAGTGGATTGCTCGGCGCTTTAGAAGAGACCTTGGGAAGCGCCGCTGTATTAACCATGGCTACTCCTGATTCTGATTTTTGCGACAAAAGGCCTGTATTATCTAACCCCGCCACCTGGATATAATATGTCCCATCTTGAGAAAATTCTTTGGTGTACGAATTTGAAGGCGCAAGCTCCCCATCTATAATATCGGCTTGACCGTTGCTTGTGCCTATATAAACTTGGTATCCCTTAAGTCCTAGACCGCTTTTGTCTAAAGATTCGGCCCAGTCAAATGTAACAATTCTTGAATTTGTGGGCGAGCGCTGAATAGGACGGCCAGGCACAGTGGGTGGTGTCGTATGGAGTAAAATAGTGGCTGAAACCTGCTTTTGGTTTACATTGCCTGCGATATCTTTTACCCAAAGGTAAACAATCTTGTTGCCATCGCCGCTGGACAAAGTGAAACTTTTTGGCTTATTGCTAAATAGAGAATTATCTCTATTAGGCCTGCTCATTTGAGTTTCAGACAAAAGCCATTTTGCTGCCTCGCTGTCTTGGCTAATAGTTACGTTGACGGTGCGATCGTGGGTGTATATATCCGAACCGTCAGTCTGATTATTGAGGGCGAGAATTGGATCCATTGGTGGCGTTAAGTCCACTTTGTAATTGGAGGTTTGAACTGTCTCTGTGTTACCGACGTTATCTACTGAATAGTAGTAGAGGGTGTTAAGTCCTTCAGGAGCGACGATAGGTGTTGAGTATAATGAGTAATTCCCAGAACTACCCCATCTGTAATAGGTCGCCGAGACTGTTCCGCCATCGGTCTCTGTTGCGCTTAAGATAATTGTTGGAGCATTGCCAATAAAGTAACCATTATCTCCATTGGGCGATGAAGGATTTGTGGTCGCGGTTGTGCTTGGAGGATTATTATTGAACTGCCAATTGACATTATTGCCTCCGTCAATCGAAGCCGGCCCGGTTGTAATGGTTCGGCTGGCAGCACTATCACTCACGTTTAGATAACCGCCAACATTAATGCTGGAAGGAACAGACAGGTTCCAGCGGCTACCAGTAACACCGCCATAACGAGCCAAGGTTAAAATTTTACCTGGCGCGCCTTTTAAAGTAAGGGTACCCGAAATAGTTTGGGTAGATCCCGCAGCGAATCTAACTGTTTTAGCCTCAGAAGAAGCGTCAATAGTTAAATTGTAAAAATTAGTTGAACCTGAAATGGTTGATGTTTTATTAGTAATCAAGATAACTGTTCCCGTGCCAGGACTAAATCCAACAAACGCCTTATCATACTTAGTCCAATCGCCACCCACATAAATGGTTCCGGCTGTAACGCTTATTAAACCAGACGCTGAGCCTAAAAACCCGATTGAAATATTGCCCAATACTGTCAGCGTCTGGTTGCCGACTACTAAAGTCGGATTATTAGAATAATCAATCGCCAAATCTCCGTTAATTATGGTATTGCCATTACCCAACGTGTAAGTTATCCCTGAGGTGCTCCCGCCAAGGCGCAAGTTAAAATAGTTATCCACTGGCAAAGTCTGAGTTGCCCCTCTAAGATAAAGCGATGAAACATTGGAGAGCCAATCAGCATTCCCGGCTGAACGAGTATAAGTGCCTCCTGAAGAAATCTCAACAGCCCTTGAGGCAACAAAAGTGCTCAAAGAGTGTGAAACAACTAAATTGCCGAAAAGCATTGTTCCGGTTCCTCCCGTCAGATTGCCTCCGCTTAGGGTGGCTGTTTGGTTGACAGATAAATTTAAGGAGCCGGTTTTTAAGGTGCCAGCGGAGACGTTCAAGGTCCCGGTAGATAAATTGTCAACTAAGGTCCACTCGCCACCAGAACCATTAATAACCAGCGTTGAAAAACTGCTACTACCGGATTTAATTGTCTTACCCGTAGTTGTGCCAATAAAGGAAACGGTTGAGGTACCGGCATTAAATGTTCCAGAATTTGACCAACTCCCGGAAACATTAATAGTTGAAGCAAAAGCCTCTAATGTCCCTCCAGAATTAATGGTCATATCATTTAAGGTTAAAGTATAACTACCCGTTGTCAGGATGCCAGAAATGGAGATATTGCCATTACCAATATTTACCGCTCCGTTTAGTTGAACAATGGTGTTGCTGCTAATTGTAACATTGTCGTCTATCCCTGGCACCCCACCACCACAGTTGCTCCAAGTACTCGGACTGCTCCATGACCCATCATCAACAGAAGTGCAACTGAGGCCGGCAGCAATAATAGGCTTATACGGATTTCCCATCATTCCATATATCGCAGATACAATAAAAATCACAACATATACAACCAACGCGCTCCAGTGAATTTTAGAAGCATTCGGTTTTAGATGCCAGTTATAGTACCATTTGGATTTTTGGCGGAAAAAGTGGTGCAATGGCGCAAATTGAGGAATCAAAGTTTTGGTGGAGTCTTGAATAAGGACAATTTTATTATCAATCTCCTCAATCTCGCGTAAATACTCTTGTTTATTTTTGGCCAACGCTTTTAGTGTCTTCTTATCTTTCGGCAACAAAAAATCAGAGTGACTATCTTTCCTCTTTAATCTTTTATCTTTTTCCATGTCCCTCATCCATTTCTTCCTTGCCCTCGGCAGGATTTGAACCTGCAAGCCCTTGCGGGCACGAGGTCCTAAACCTCGCGCGTCTACCAATTCCGCCACGAGGGCAAATTGAACAAGAATTAAGCTTAATTTACTTCAATGAGGTTTTTAATCTTCTCATACGTCTTCTCGCCAATCCCCTTAACTTTTATTATATCTCTTTTTGACCCAAAATTTCCATTTTTTCTGCGATATTCAATGATTGCCTTGGCTTTTGTCGGACCAATCCCGGGCAAACCTTCTAACTCTTTTTGCGAAGCGAGATTGAGGTTGATTTTAGAACTTATGGGTTTGAGGTTGGAGATTTGAGGAGTTTTGTTTTGAATTTGGGATGGTTGAGTAGTTTTTAATCTTTGCTCTTTGTATATAATCCCTCCTCCGCCTCCTAAAATTGCCAAGACCAAAAAAATACCAACTGCCCGATAGTATTTATCAATAAATTTCATTCCAATCTCCTCTCCTTATCAAACTCTTCTAACTTTTTAATCAGTGTCGGATAATTTTCCAAACCACGCTCAACCAACCTCTCCGCCTCATCTCTGGCCCTTTTAATTGTCTTTACATCTGTCAAAGATGCCATTTTTAAATCCAAGAAGCCATGCTGTCTTATGCCGTATAATTCTCCAGGACCCCTTAACTCCAAATCCTTTTCAGCCAACTTAAAACCATCATCTAAATGCACCAAGGCGGTTAACCTCTTGATTGTTTTATCTGACGGCTTTTCGGTAAATAAGAAACAGTAAGATTTGTATTTGCCCCGACCAACTCTTCCTCTAAACTGGTGAAGTTGCGCCAAGCCAAATCTTTCTGCTCCTTCAATCATCATAATTGTTGCATTTGGAACATCTACCCCAACCTCCACCACAGCCGTTGAAACCAAAATATCATATTTTCCATTTTTAAACCCTTCCATTATGCTTTCTTTTTCTTTCGTCTTCATTCTTCCGTGCAAAAGCCCAATTTTTAATTCAGGGAAAACCTTCTTTTTTAATCTTTCATACTCTTCTGTGGCGGACTTGACGCCCAGCCTATCAGACTCCTCAATCAGCGGGCAAATCACAAAAACCTGCCTTCCCTCCTTTATCTGCTTTTTAATAAACCCATAGGCAGATTCTCTCTTCTCCGGCGGGATTAAGTATGTCGCAACCTTCTGCCGACCTTGCGGCATCTCATCTAAAATAGACAGGTCTAAATCTCCATATAAAGCCAAACTCAAGGTCCTAGGAATGGGAGTGGCAGACATAGATAAAAGATGAGGAACCGTCTTTGATTTACTTCGCAACATTGCCCGCTGTCTTATGCCAAATCTATGTTGCTCGTCCACGATGGCCAAGCCTAATTTAGGAAATCGAATTTCGGATTGGAGTAAGGCATGGGTGCCAATTGCAATATCTATCTCTCCGTTTCTAATTTTCTTGACCATCAGCTCTCTTTTCTCCTTCCGGCCATTTAATTCATTCTTACCATGAGTAAAAAGGGCGAGATTAAGACCGAAATCCAAAAGCAAATTGGTCAGGGTATGGTAATGTTGAATAGCCAAAATCTCAGTAGGAGCCATAAAAGCAGATTGATAACCATTTTTTGCCACAAGAAACATCGCAATAGCCGCCACCACTGTCTTACCCGACCCCACATCCCCCTCAAGCAGGCGGTTCATTGGCGGAATTTCCTCTTTTTGATTTTGGCTCTTTGCTCTTTGATTTTGATGGCGGCCAGTTAGGTCGCCGATTATTTCCCAGGCTACCCTTCTTTGAGCATTGGTTAGTTTAAATGGTAATTTAGCAACCATTGAGCGGATTAGTTCTTTATCAAATTTCATCAGCGGCGCTCTAAGTTTTTGCCAACTCCTTTTTATTTTGAGCATTTTAAGTTGAATTAAAAACAATTCATCAAAGGCAAGCCGCTCTTTGGCTTTCTGGATTAACGTATGGCTTTCGGGGAAATGAATTTGGTTTAAAGCATCATATAAAGTAATCAGATTCTGTGAGGCTCTCACCTCTTCTGGCAGATAGTCAACAATATTCTTAGTCAAAAATAAAAGTGGTTTAACAATTTTTCTTATATATTTTGAGGTTAGCCCTTGGGTTTCAGGATAGACGGGTAAAATTCTTGCTTCTCGCTCGTAAATGGGATTTTTTATAACCAAACTGCCGTCTTGATACGCTATCCTTCCCGCAAAAACATATTCTTCGCCTTTTCTCAAAGTCCTGGTTAAAAACGGCTGGTTAAACCAAACTGCTTTTATGGAGCCTGAGTCGTCGGCGATTAGGGCATGGGTTAAAAACATCCGACCTTTTGGCGAGCGCTGGTTTCTTATTTGGAGAATTTTTCCTTTGATGCAAACTGGTTCCGTTTGACTCATCATTCCAACTTGGCCAATGGGTTTAATGTGACTGAAGTCATCATAACGGATTGGATAATGAAAAAGGAGGTCAGAGACATTCTCAATTCCCAGTTTCTTAAATCTCTGAGCCATTTTTGGCCCGACACCGGCCAGTTGTTCAATTTTTGTCTCTAAAGTAAGTGCCATAGGTTTTATTGATCAAATTAGTCCCATTAGTCCCGATCCGCATTTGACGAATTTCCAAAACGCGCTGGTCATCTTTATCCCAAATCGGCAAATCTCTTACCCGTAGAAAATCCTCATAGTCCTCAAGTAGTTCACCAAAAGAACCACGTGCCACACCTGTCAATTTAATATTCATTTTCAAACTTTTTTCTAAGGAGGCCTCCACGATATTTTGTTTTCCTGAACGACTTGCCTGCTCCATTTGCTCTTTGGTGCGCGGGCTTTTAATGAATTGCCGGCAAAATTTGTAGTTTAAGTCATAAATAACCACTGCTAGTTGGCAGACAATAAGATTTTGATAGCCGCCCTTTTTCCACCCATTTGTCTTGTTTGTTTCATTAGTCATAGCCGTCCCATTAGTCAAATTTATCCAATTGGTCTAATTTGTCTAATTGGCCTCATCGGATTACACCTCCGCCTAAAACCTCCTCTCCTTTGTAAAAAACAATTGACTGCCCGGGCGTGATTGCCCGAACGGGCTTTTGAAAAGTAACCTTTAGTTTTGGGTCTTTAGTTTTGAGTTTTGACATCTTGCAGGGTATAGCCGGGTGACCATAGCGGATTCGTGCCGCCAATTTAATCCCATTCGTCTCATTGATCCCATTGGCTCCACCGGTCTCATTAGTCAAATTGGTCCCATTCGTCTCATTTATCCAACTAACATTTTTTACTTCTAATTCCTTTTTATATAAATCCCTCTCCTCGCCCACAATTAAAGCATTGTTTTTTGGATCTAGTTTGACTACATAAAGTGGCGGCGTTTCTCCCTTCTTTTTAAATGCGTAATTTTTAATTTTTAGTTCTGGTAATCCCCTCCGCTGCCCGATTGTATAAAAGGGCAAACCGCAATGTTTTCCTAAAATATTTCCTTTTAAGTCCAGAATCGGTCCAGGCTTCGGCTCAATAAATCTACCCAAAAACTCCCGGTTATCCCAGTAACCAATGAAACACAGCCCTTGGGACTCTGCTCTTTCTGCTGTGGGTAAACCCCATTTTTTCGCCATCTCCCTAACTTGTGTTTTTGTATAATCTCCAATAGGAAATAAAAGATGTTTGAGTTGCTCTTGGGTTAAGGTCCATAAGAAATATGATTGGTCTTTGGTTTTATCTTTGGCTTGGAAGAGGCGCATTAGACTAATTTGACCCATTGGACCAGTCCGCCTCAGGCGCACGTAATGTCCTGTCGCCAAATACTCCGCCTCCAATGCCAAAGCCTTTTCTAATAGAAACTTAAACTTAATAAACTTATTGCAGATGACACATGGATTAGGCGTGTGGCAACTTGAATATTCCTTTATGTAATAATTCACCACATATTTTCTAAATTCCTCAACCAAATCAATGGTATAAAAAGGAATCCCGAGTTTCGCTGCTACTCTTCGTGCTCCCTCCAAAGATTCTATATTACAGCATCTATTCTCTATGTTGGCTGTTGGCTGTTGATTGTTGGCTGTTGGCTGTTGATTGTTGGCTGTTGTCTCGCCCGGCGCCCATAACTTCATAAAAACCCCAACCACATCAAAACCCTGATTTTTCAACAAAGCAGCGCAGACCGAGGAATCTACTCCGCCCGACATTGCCACAACAACACGCTTTTTCATACTTTTATTTTACGAGCGGCTAACGAGTAAAACAAGGTTCTTGACTCGCCAAAGGCGAGGAAAGGTTTTTATTTTAACACGAAAAGGGATCAAGCGAATCAGTAATTTGCTGTGACAACATAAATCGCCCAAGTTCTATATGTTGAGGCGGCTTGAGATTGAGAAACGGCTAGTTTATAAGTAATAGTGAATTGTTCATTGACGACGGCACCAGTTGAGCCATTAACTTCGTCAGTGTGGTCGGCGACCACATCACCCGGAGAAGTTTGCGAAAAAGCAGCATATTTAGTACCATTATTGAAACGATTAGAGCCTTGAACCAGGGTATCAGAGGAAGTATAACCAAAACCATAAGTACCAGATGGCCATGGCTGGGGTTCATTCCAGGTGCCATAAAAATTAGGAATCGTTACAGATGGATAAGCAAGCGAGGTCAAAAGTTGAGTAATATAGCCTTTAATGACGTAGCCAGAATACGCATTAGTTGAGGTGGTAAAAGTATTGGTTTTAGTATCGGTCCAGCCGTTGGCATTATCTAAATCGGAAAAGGTAATGGTATTGGCGTCATAAGCAAAACTTAAAGTCGGGCTGACTTGCTGACCATTGGAGTTTACTGGCGAGGCAGTATTACCAGCGTTGTCGGTAGCGCGAACAGAAACATAATAAAGGACGCCAGTTTGCAAATTCAAATTATTTTGAGTAAAGCTTGTGCTTGTGCCATTATCGCACCAATTAGCCCCTGCCTGCCAACTGCCACTTCCCGAACAAACGCTCCAATAATAATCATCGGGTTTGCGCCGAATGGCGTATTCGTATTTGTTAAGTCCGGAAACTGAAGCATCAAAACCAGTCCAGTTAGCAGAAATTTGTGTCAACGAGCCGTCATTCCAATCCTGATCACCAGATAAGCCATCATAAACCGAGCCACCAGTCGGCGCAGTGGTATCCAAGCCATAATCCCGCTCATTTTCGCCATTACCTCCATAAGACACCCACGAAGAATAGGTATTGTTGGCGTCTTTGGCCCGCGCCTGCCAATGATATTCGGTCGCATCAGTCTGGCCAGTTATAGTGACTGAAGCAGTTGAGCCAGAAGCAACCAAATCGCCGCATAAATCTTCGGTATTGGAAAAAGAAGTTCCCAATGGGTCTTTTTCCACGCAAAGCCTAACTTGGTCGCCATCAGGGTCAGAAACTGTAGCGGTATATTTAATTGAAGTCGTACTGACCCATTGACCGGTCGTAATCACCGTGTCATCAGTCTTTTTCTGGGCTAAAGATGAAGGAGAATTAGGGTTTTGATTTGTTGATTGTAAAGTAGTAGAGCCGGAAATTGCCACCGGAAAACTGCCTGAAACCGAACCAGAAGAAACTGTCACATCTCCCGAGGCATTAATTTCAATATCAAGCGTCTGGCCATTTGAGGCTCCTGAGCCAACATCAACCAAAGCGTAAACACAAACCTGTGAGGTACCAACTGGCATTGTGCCGGTAACTGTCGCTTTCTCTGAAGTGTTAAAAGAAGTTGCTGTACCAAAAAGCGTCTCGTTGCCATCATAACTACAAGTCCCGGCTGTTTCATAATATAAATCTAAATTAGATAAATTGGCGTTGGCATTGACCGTACCGGTTTCAGTCACAATAATCTGGGTAACATTGGCGCTGCCGGCATTACGAACAAAGGTAAACGCCCCGCCGACATAATTATTAGTTGAAGGGATATTTATAGTTGAAGTCTGAGAACCAGTCGTAGAAACCGTTACATAACCTGTGTCAACCTGCCACCAGACAAGAAAGGAAGCGGATTTGGTAGTTGAGTTAGAACCATTCAAAGTTGCCGTCAGTGACGAACCTAAAGCCGTAACATTTGAAGAAGTATCCTTCCAGACCTCACCCATAGTGTTTTCACCAGTGGTCAAGAAAGCATGGGCAGCGGTGGTGGTAATTCCCACCGTATAGGTTGTGGCTGTGGTGGCATTGGTGTTAAATTGGGCATTTAGATGAGAAGATTTTAAAGTGTAATTTGAATCGGCAATCGCGGGAGTAAAGGCTTGCGACCAAGTGGTGGAGGCAGCGGTTTGTTGGCCGACAAACCATTCCATTTGCGCATTAAAAACCGAAGTAGTGCTTTTAGCGAATTTATAATTTAGATACAAAGTCAAACCACGGATATTGGCTGATCCTGAAGAATCATAGCGCCAATAGACAGTATTGTCACCATTAGTTAAAGAAGAAAGATTGCTCGTCACATCAGCCAAAATTGTGGCAAAACCATCAGTCTCTCCAGCGTTAGCATTAAAATTAATAGATGTAGAAGAACCCGGCGCCGAGCCTAATTGGGCGTTCATGCCCAAAGTACGGGCCGATGTTTGGGTTTGTACCGCCCGGCCCAAAAGAAAAGCGCTTTTGCCAGTAATCGAGGTTTCGGGAATGTTAATAACTTTATTTCCGCTCAAGGTCGCTGAACTTGCAGTTTCTGTTCCCTGATAAAGCAAAATTTTTAAAGAATTCATTAATTCAGTGCTGTTGGAATAGTTAAATTCATAAGTTAAAGTCAAAAAGGCATTGGTACCCGATAAAGTTCCGCCGGAATTGTTGGTTACAGTGAAAGTATGGGAAGAGCCGGGAGTATAAGTGTTGACCGAAGTAATTAAAGCGTAAATAGAATAACTATTAGTAGTCCCTGTCCAAGCGATATTTTTGGCAGTTTCCGAATCCCATTTAAAAGAAAGATTATAGGCAGCATCGCTTGACTGATAGGTGTAAGCTCGAGTTTCGGCCCAAGAACTTCTGACCGTCACAGAGTTTTCCGGAAGATTAAGAGCGGCCAAATTAAAAGTGGAACTAGCGCCAGCCGCTTTGGTGGCGGTTTCCTGGCCAATAAAAGCGGTGATAGTTTTAATCTGGGTAGTCGCTGCGTCATTATAATCGTATGTAACAATCAATTTTGCTAATTCGCCATAACGAACAGGACCGGTAATAGAAGTAGTAAAACGCAAATTATAATTACCGCTACCAGCAACAATACCTTGCAAAACCGAAGTCGCATTAAGCCGCATCATTGCTGGCTGCGACTCCCCTGTTTGGTCAATTACCGCCGGCGAAGACAAAGTTGTCAGACTGCCCCCTTGAAGACCAAGTTGAAATTGAGTTGCCGACGCGTCAGCAGCAGAAATAACAGTATGATAAAGAACATAAGCAGAACGAATCGGAGAGGAAACAGCATCAGGAAAATAAGCAGTAAAATCATAAGTGGCACTTGTCCCGCTGGCAATACCTCCTGTAGAAACATTTTGGCCGACAAAAAATTCCACGGTTTTGGTCCGGGTGCCGGGAGAAGCATAAGTTTGTCTGGGATTAGAAAAATTAATAAAATAAGCAGAAATTAAACCTAAAATCACCAAGGCAACCGTTCCAAAAGTCAGCCGACGTTTGGTTTCGGACTTGGCTATTGTTTTTTTTACTTTGACATAAATTCCATCAACTCTTTTCATCTCTTGCCAATCTTTTATTTATCTGCTAAAATTGAGCCTTAAATCTGATATCAACGGAGGGGAGGAGAAAATGCGTGAAAAACCTCCCATTTTTAATTGTTATCTTTGTCGCTCTACTTATTACCTACCTTTCCCCTGCTCTATCTTCTGCTCAAACTATCACAGTCAGCGCCTATGTCCCCGAGCATCTCAGTTATTTTAAAGACGGCGAGAAAATCACCTTTTCAACCAATTATGAATCTGGAGTTTTGATAATTTTTCCAGAAAAAACTGTTCTCGTTCCTCAACCCTGTGCCCAAACCTTCAATCAATCTACAACCTTCCTCGCAGTAGTGCCTTTTTAATAGTTGCTATCACCCCCCCCGATTAGAAATTAACCGATGGTCTTTTAACCCATCTTGCAAAGAATTTAGGTCTCGTGCTTCGGCCACAGTTTTTAGTAGAGCAAATTCTTCTTTTTCAACTTTCCTGATTTTGGCGAAAAATCCAATCATTACAAGTAAGGCAACGGGCGTGAACAAAAACCATAAGGAGAGGGAAACAAAAACCCAAAAAGGAATTTTAACCTTTGTCCCCGAATTAACCAATCTTTTAGCTGCCTTTTGCGTGGGCGAAAGATTCTGCTCCGGAGGAGAAAGCAAAACCCATTCTTTTTGCCCCGGCAATCCAACGCTTATCGTGATATTAGCTGGAAAAGGCGGAGGCAAAAAGGTAAATTTAACTGAACCTAAGTTAACCACATTATCAGCAATAGCAGAAATAACTGCCTCGCCCGGAATAAAACTGGAAATTCTAAAATTCGCTATCCCGTCTTGATTGGTATTATCTTTCTGCAGATCTGAAATATTACTTGCCTGAGCTTTGTATTGAGAAAGCTTTGACACCGCCTCAATAATATCAACCTGCCCCCGATTAGAATAAACCTCAACCTGTCGATCGCTAATCGGATTTCCTTCGCTATCCACCAATCGAAAGGTTAATAAAATGGAATGGCTTGAGGGATCCGCCAATGTTTCTTTGGCGCTGATTTCCATTTTTGATTTTTCTTTGTCAACCGGGGAATGGACAGAGCCCGAAACATTAAAATTACTTGCAATTTGAGAGGCAGCAGAAGCAATGGAAGAGAGGGAAATAGACGAATAGGATGATAGGAGAATAAGAAGATAGACGGAAAAGAAAAATAGGCCACAAAACATGTAGCCTGCAACGCATAACAAATTATAAAATCTTGTGTTATATGTTTTAGGTTTCATCTTGCATTATTTTAGCGAATTATAATTTTATTGGTCGGCGGTTGAGGTTTGGTCGGACGAACCAGTTTCTTTTTCTTCCACCATTTGCGAATTATCAGATAAATAATAGTGACGAAAATAAGAGCAATGATAATGATTAACCACCATGGGATAATCCAAAAAATTATGTTGCCATCTAAGGATTTTTCGCTTTCGCCATAAACTATCCGCAAATTAGCTGAAAAGCGACCAATCGGGATTTTCCAAAAAGGATTATTTAAAGGCGACCATTTCTGTTCAAATTTGCGCGTACTGTCAGGCAGAACATTACCCTTTTGCTGATTAATAGCAATTCTCTCCAAATCTTTACCTTGCCAATTTTTAATGGTTATCTCGCCTTTTGGCTTAAAATGAACGTTGCCCAGGTTGGCAATTCGTATAACGAAATTAACTGGTGGCTTAAAATAAAATTTTCTACTTGAAAATTCTTCTAAAAATCCTTTCTCTACAATCGCGCCCGGAACCTTGACCAAAACTAACGAGCCAATCATACTGGCGATTGCCACTTGAGAAATGTCCTGGTTTGGTTTAGGCGGTTCAGTGGCAAAAAAGACCACGCCGTAGTGCCCGCCTGGTTCAGCATCAGAAGGAACATTTATTTGATAATTGAACTCCACCACCTGTTCTGGCGTTAAAGCCACTTTAGTTTGATTAAATTTAATCCAATTCGCTAAAGAAAACTTATTCTCTTCCTCCGTAGCCGGGTAAAAAGCCGGTTCGCCCCCCTCGCCAGATGCCTTAAAATTCATCACTACTGGATAAACCTCCATTAATTTTTTAGTGGGATTGGTAATTTTAATAGTCTGCTGGGAACTTTCGCCAGGCTTTAAGCTTAATTCAAAAATCGGCGGAGAAATCGTCAAACCTTCGCCGGGAATTTGCGCCTTCGCCGGCGCAGTAGATAAGGAGATGGATAAATAGGTAGATAATAAGAAGATAGGGATTAAAATTAATTTTGATTTTTCCATTTTGCTTCTTAATTAAGCCAGTCGTTAATCGTAAATCGCTAATAGCCGCGTGTTGCGTCCAATGATTTGCGTATTTCGTGACGAGAAACGACCCACGATTAACGACCAAGTTTATTCAATCCTAAAAGTTTCCCGTTGCAATCACTGTAACCGTATCGTTATAACTGCCGGCCGGGGTTGAACCGGAAATTTTCGCTTTTGAAGTCAAAGTAATTGTATGGTTGTCAGCCGCTCCGGAATAAGTTGCAAAGTTCTGGGCGGTCAGTTCGTAACCACCAACATTGGTCCCAGAAACATTATAAGGCGAAGCGCAGGTAGCGCTGGCCGATGAACATTGAATACCATAACCAGCAACAGACGATAAATCAGCCGTATTATTATAAGAATAATCCGCTGAACCAATCAAAAAACTGGCATCAGAATTATAAAGCCCAGGATTAGTGCCGTTGCCAGCGTCTTTAACTGTAATCGTGTAGCCGCTACCCGCGTTGGTGGAAACGGTCAAGGTAATATTTGGCGAAGAAGTGGTTACCGAAGTGGAAGAAAGTGTGCCGAAAGCAGTGGAATTAGCGGAAAGAGAAAAAGTAATCGTCGGATCAACTGAAGCGGTTACTGTAAATTGATCGTCAGAAAGCGTCACCACCGCAATCTTGCCTGAATCACCAAAAGTTCCACCAATAGTGATGGTGTAAGTGTTAGCCGAGGAAGGATTAGTGATTTGTTGATCACCAGTGGTTTGATAAGTGGCATTAGTGCCAATTTCAATTATCACCTTTGAAGCGGCGGTAATGGTACCGGTACCAGAGGTAATGGTTAAAACTTGACCTGAAAAAGCCGCTCCCCAAGTACTACCCGAAGGAGTCGCCGCTAAAGTTAGTTCATTTTCAGCCCCAGTTGACGGGCCCCAAGAGACATCAATGTCAGTGTAATCAACTGAACCGATTGTAAAACCAGATGGAAAAGTTACAGTCATTGTCTGGCCAGCAGCTACTCCGCTTGGGGTGGTGTATTTGATGGTGTGATTAGAGGCGGTTGAAACCTTTAACCGGCTCATTGTGTCAGAAAGAGCAGTTAGAGAACTTCCTAGAACTACTTGTGGACGAGCGAACAAAAATAAAAAAGCCGAAATCAAACAGGCCACCAAAATTTTTTTCAATCTTTTTAGCCCCTTCTGCACCTTCCCCTCCTCCCTTTGCTTACTATATCTATTTCTTATTTTAATTTGAGGATATTTTTTTGTCAAGAATCTTATTTATTCTGCCCCATTTTCTTCCGTTCTAGCCGCGGTTTCTCTATTTGGCAACCTTTGCTTTGTTTCCCTTGACCTTCTGCTCATAATCTTCTATCGCTGACTTTAAAGCCCGGGCGCCCAAAACAGAACAATGATATTTTATTGGCGGCAACTCCCCAGCTTCTTTAGCCAAATCTTGACTTGTTATTTTTTTAGCCTCTTCAATTGTTTTGCCTTTAATCAACTCGGTCAACATTGAAGAAATTCCAATCGCCGCGATACAACCAAACGTGAGGAATTTAATATCAGAAATTCGATTATCTCGAACCTTTATATATAGTTCCATCACGTCCCCGCAGTGGATGTTTCCTTCTCTTCCTACTCCGTCCGGATTTTTCATTTTGCCATAATTTCGCGGATTCTTAAAATGGTCTAATAATTTTTGACTATATTGGAACATTACCGCTCCTTTCAAAAATCTAAAAATTATCTTTTTTCTTTCATTGTTAGCAAACTTGAAGCAAAAATGTTTTGAATTTTTAATTTGTGTTTTTTATTTTTGATTTTTAATTTTTAATTTTTCTTTCCCAAACGGCGACATTTTTCTTAATCTTTTAACAATCGGCGGCAAAATTTTTAAAACGTAGTCTATTTCTTCCTCTGTCGTGTCCTCGCCCAAACTAAATCTTATAAACCCTTGTGTTGTTTCGTGATTAAACCCACAAGCCATCAAAACATGAGACGGCTGTAAAGAACCAGAAGTGCAAGCCGAGCCGGTTGAGACAGCCACTCCTTTTAGGTCTAAATTAAGCATTATTGACTCGCCTTCAATATATTTGAAACAGAAAGAGGCAATGTTAGGCAAGCGCTCTTTCGGATGTCCGGTCAAGATAACATCAGGAATTTCCCGCAATATACCATCAATTAATTTGTCCCTGAGTTTCTGAATTTTGTTGATTGTTGGTTGTTGGTTGTTGGTTGTTGCAATCGCCGCGCTTAAGCCGACGATTGCTGGTACATTTTCCGTCCCGGCTCTTTTTTTATACTCTTGCCCCCCACCTGTGATTTCTGGAGCAAGGTTGATTCCCTCCTTAACATAAAGCGCTCCTACACCTTTTGGCCCGCCAAATTTATGAGCAGACAAAGAAAGCATATCAATATGTAGATATTTAACATCGCAGTTTAGATAACCTATGGCTTGGACCGCATCAGTATGAAATAAAATCCGAAATCCGAAATCCGAAATCCGAAATTTATTGGTTTTCTCTATCATTTTTCCGATGTCACGGATCGGCTCTATTGTTCCAACCTCATTATTAGCATACATAATTGAAACCAAAACCGTATTCTCTTTTATGGCCTTTCTAACATCGGAAACTGAAACCCGCCCAAACTTATCTACCGGTAAATAAGTTACTTCGGCTAAACCCTTTTTTTCTAAATCCTGACAGGTATGCAAAACCGCATGGTGTTCAATGGCGCTGGTGATAATGTGAGGCAATTTTTGCTCTTTGCTCTTTGCTCTTTGCTCTTCTGTCACCCCCCTTATCGCCAAATTATCACTTTCTGTCCCGCCACTTGTAAAAATAATTTCGGTCGGCTTACAATTTAAAAACTTAGCCACCTGCTCTCTAGCCCAATCCACTCCTGCCCTTGCCTCCTGTCCGAAGGAATGTAAAGAAGAAGGATTGCCAAATTTATCCAAAAAATATGGTTGCATTGCTTGCAAGACCGTCTTTTTTGTTGGGGAGGTGGCAGCATAATCTAAGTAAATCCGCTTCATTTTTTCCTTCCTTCCCTTTCCATATGCAAAACACACTTACGGCAGGCAGCCCTAAGTTCATTTAATGAGGCCAAAAGTTTTTCATATTCTCTGTAGGATAAAATAACCGCGGTTGGTTCTGAATATCTCATTATTTTATAAATAAATCCAGACCTGATCTCTTTAATAATCTTAGAAATGTTGGCCTGGAGTTCGTTGATATTAATATATTTTATCTCGTCTTTTTTAGCCACTGTAAAACTAATATAACATCTAATATAACTTTTTGTCAAGGCTTAACTTAAATAACTTTTTGGCATTTTCTGTTGTTTGTTTTTCTACCTCAGCGAGAGAAATATCTTTTACTTTGGCTATCTTATAGGCGGTCTCGGCTAAATAAGCCGGCTCATTTCTTTCCCCTCGATGCGACTCTGGGGTTAAATAGGGCGCGTCGGTCTCCAGCAAAAGTCGCTCAAGCGGAACAGACTTTACCACCTCATTTAACTCTTCTGAATAGGTGATATTGCCCGTAAAAGAGATATGAAAGTCTAAATCTAAAAAAGCCTTCGCCTCAGAAACACTTCCCATAAAACAATGCACTACACCCGGACCCCTCACTCCCTCATTCAATAAAATTGCTAGCACATCTTTATAAGCCTCTCGGCAATGCAAAATAATAGGTAAATTAGCATCTTTAGCCAATTTTAACATCTGTATAAAGACAACTTTTTGAACATCTTTAGAGGGATATTGGGCATATGACGAGGTCTTGCCTAAATAAAAATAATCCAAACCCATTTCCCCTACTGCTACGACCTTTGGGTTAGATAAAAGAGCGTAAAATTTTTGCAGCACCTCAATAGACATTTCTTGAGCATGAATTGGATGCAGACCAACAGCAGCAAAAACCTCTGGATATCTTCTGGCTAATTCCACTGCTTTCTGAGAAGTTATTAAATTTGAAGAAGGAACAATAAACTGCTTGACGCCTTTAGCCTCGGCTCTCCCTATTACCGCCCCGACGTCACCCTCAAATTTTTCAAAATTTAAGTGGGCATGTGTATCAATCATAAAAAAATCCCTTAAACTAATTTATCTACCAAGAGCGATGTTAGCATAAACAACACAGGCCAAAATCACTATCGCTGCCAAAACTATCCTCTTTTTAAGTCGTTCCTTGAGAATAATTACATCTGCGATATAGGTCAGTATAGGCCCCAAAGTCAAAACAATTGTGGTAAAAACCACTCCAAAGTGCTTATAACCATAATAAGTAAAAACCATCTGCAATACGGCCAGCAGAGCGATAACAAAACATAATTTGTAATTTTTGGCCCGCCAATTTGAGAATGTCAATTTTGGCTCACCCTTAATATAAGGGGCAAGAAAAAGATACCATATAAAAAGGACAATAAATACCCCCAGTGTTCTAACCATATATAAAGCAAGTGGCGAATATAAAAAGAGAAGTTCTTTAACCAAAACAGCCTCAAGCGGATACAAAATTAAATAAAGCAAAAGCCCCTTCTGAAAAACATCAAAATTAAGATGGTGACGACGATTAAGATGGGAAGCAAAAAGGGCTACAGAAGCAACAATACCCGCTAAAAACACCCCTAAATTTCTTTCAGCCCGCAAAAAAATGGAGGCAATGATAATAGTTGACAAGGGGGTAAGCATAATAACCAATTGCCACTCAATAATTTTCTCTTTTTCCAAGGCGTGATAAAACAGAATATTGTAAATGGAAGCAATAATAATGATTAAAAAGAGAAGAAATAGATAGTCAGATGTAAAAGCGCGAGGGTCTATTGTGCCTAAAAAGGGGTATAAAATAGCGCTCAAGAAAAATAATGAAAAGAAAAGGAAAACCAAAAATTGCCTGTGACCTACTTTTTGATAGGAAAGGGCAATCTTGTTCAAAATGACACCAATCGCAGAATAAACTGCAGCTAACAAAGGCATTAAGATTGACATTGTTTTCCTTTAAGGAATTTATTTCTTCAAAAATAATGGCTTAGATATTTTAATTTTTGGCCCTTTAAATTGCTCCAGTCCTTTTTGCGCTGTTTCTGGCATAAATGGCAAAAGCATTCCAAAAATCTCTCTAATTACTTCAACTAAATTTCCTAAGGTTTTCCGCTGTTCGGCTGACTCTACCCATGGTTTTTTCTGCTCAATGTATCTATTTGCTAATTCAATTAATTGCCAAATAGCAGAGAGCGCTTCTGAAAATTGCAATTTCTCTAAAGCCGCATCAATTTTTTGCCAAGCGTCTGTCAGGCCAAATATCCTTAAATCCTTGGAGGCCGCCTCTACTTTCTCTAAATCACCGTCAACGCACTTAACCAATAGGGCAGAAACCCGCTGGACCAAATTGCCCAAATTATTGGCTAAGTCTGCGTTATATATTTCTTTTAAAGATTGCTCTGAAAAATCACCGTCTCGGCCAAAGGGAATTGTCTTAAGGAGATAATATCGCAAAGCATCTGCTTTATATTTTTTTACCATATCCTCAATATAAACGATATTTCCGGTGGTTTTAGACATCTTCGCCCCTTGCATTGTAAAAAAACCGTGAGCATAAACTCGCTTAGGCAATGGATAACCCCCAGCCAAAAGCAAAGCCGGCCAAAGCACCGTGTGAAATCTCAAAATATCCTTACCAATAAGATGTAAATCGCAAGGCCAGTACTGTTTGCCTCCTGAAAGATAATTTAAAAGAGCGTCAACCCAGCAATAAACTGTCTGACTTTTATCCCATGGAATTCTTATCCCCCAACTCACCTTTTTTCGTGAAATACTTATGTCTTTTAAGGGCTCGTTTTCCAAAAATCCCAAAATCTCATTTTTCCGCTCTTTAGGCTCCACTTTCAGTTTATCTGTTTTGATAATCTCTATTAATTGCTGTTGGTATTTTGAGAGTTTAAAAAAGTAATTTACTTCCTCTATCTTTATTGGCAGGCTGTTATGTAATGGACATCTACCATCAAGCAAGTCAGTCGGCTCTTTGTATTCTTCACAATCTACGCAATATAACCCTTTATACTTCCCTTTATAAATCTCTCCTCTTTCTTTTAGTTTCTCCAAAAATTCGGTCACAAAGGTCTCGTGTTTTTTATCCGTCGTTCTAATAAAAAAATCAAAACTGATATTCAAACTTTGCCAAGCCTTGTTCCAAATCTCAGCCTGTCGATTACAAAAAGACTGAACATCATTAAAACCAGCCGCAATCGCCGCCTTGGTCATTTTTAGACCATGTTCATCAACTCCAGTCTGAAAATATACCTTAAAACCCTTTATGCGGTACCATCTTGCTAAAACATCAGCCGCCACACTTGTATAGGCACTGCCAATATGCGGTTTACCATTAGAATAGTAAATCGGGGTACTTACATAAAATTTTTTATTCTCCATCAAATCTTACCTCAAAACCTTTTTCCCCTTTGGGCATCTTCCATTCAATTCGCACCTTTTTAACCGAAGCCAAAGGAGGTCCTTTTTTAACCCATTCTATTAATTCTTTCAGGTTTTCCTCGTCTCCTTCTGCCACGACTGTCACTGAACCATCTGCCTCATTTTTTACCCAACCGACAACTCCTAAATCCTCGGCCTTTCTCTTTGTATAGTATCTGAAATTTACGCCCTGGACAAGACCAAAAACCTTTATTATTGCTCTTTTGTTCATTTTCCTTTTAGAATTACAACAAATTCGCCTTTTGGTTGCACTTTTTTTAAAATCTCGGATAGTTTTTCTCTATAAATTTCTTCAAATTTTTTGGTTAATTCTCGACAGACAACAACCTCTCTATCCCCCAGGATGGCCTGACAATCTCTGAGGGTTTTTATAATTCTATAGGGCGACTCGTAAAAAATGACGGTATATTGATAATTTTCAATTATTGATTTTAGATTTTCTAATAGTTTCTGCCGACCCTTTTTCTTAGGCAGAAACCCCAGATAAAGAAATCTGTCAGTCGGAAAGCCCGAAACGGACAAACTGGCGACTGCTGCGTTTGGCCCTGGTATGGGAACAATGTCTAAACCGGGGATTCTTTCTAAAAGAAAATTGACTAACCCTTGGCCAGGATCTGAAATGCCCGGCGTACCGGCCTCAGAAATTAAAGCGATATTTTTGCCTGATTTAATTTGATTAACAATATTTTCCATCTTTTTAATAGGCGTATGTTCATAATAAGAAGTCAATGGTCTGTTAATTTCATATTTATTCAATAGAATCTTCGCCCTCCTTGTATCCTCGGCCAAAATCAAGTCAACCTCCTTTAAAATCCTTAATGCCCTTATTGTAATATCCTCTAAATTACCAATTGGCGTAGCAACTAAATAAAGTTTACCCATCTTCCTCCGCTCTTCTATCTTTAATCTTTTCTTACTTCATCCACTGCCAGATTAAAACCATATC
>Ga0078972_1006904_pt1 | contig 26127 bp, 27 predicted proteins | sample YelNatPaOPGAMG01_FD_67568 | JGI IMG/M metagenome (GOLD analysis project Ga0078972, IMG submission 67568) | Hot spring thermophilic microbial communities from Obsidian Pool, Yellowstone National Park, USA - OP-RAMG-01 (SPADES assembly) (version 2) | ecosystem: Environmental > Aquatic > Thermal...
TAAAAGTTAATTTCTCATTGAGCGATTTTATAGGGAATTTTTACAATAATTACAAAGACCAAGTAAATAGTATGGATATTAAGGGTTTAAGAGTTTTAAGATAATTGTTTAGTCATTGCTTTTTAATGATTTTTCAATTATGTTTGATAAGGAATCTGTAAAAAATCGTGAATCCAACCAAACCCCTAATTCTTCTTCTGCTGTCTCAGGAGTAATCATAAAAAGAATCTCTTTCTTGTCAGCCATGAATAATCTTGCATTAATATCTGATAGTTTTGCCTTAAGCCCATATTTCATATTAAGCTTTTTTATTTTTTCATTGTCTCCGGAAAGAACCACCTTAACCTTGATGTTGTTTTTGTTTAATTTTTCAAGGGTTGGAATTATGACCCTGCTTTTATCTTCAAAATCAGAAACTGATGTGCAGATTAAAACTTCTTTTTCAGCAGTTTCCAAAAGCTCTCTTATTCTCGAAACGATATTTGCTCTTCCTTTTATAGATCCTGTAATTTCATGGGCTTTTATTGGTGAAATGCCCGAATTATGGAGGTTCTCAAGCTCCTTATATTCTTGAGTGGATTTTAAGTTTGAAAGAGATTTTATCTTTTCTTGTGCATCCTGTAAGGTATTTGCCTTTATCTTTTCAATCACTTCGGTAGGCTTAACAGCAATGTATTTGACCGGCTTTCCTATTTTAACAATTGCAAATCCTGATTTTTCCAATGACTCAAGAACATCATATGTTCTACTTCTAGGAACGCCGGATAAATCCGCAACCTCGCCTGCGGATGCTATTCCTTTTGAGAGCAAAGCTAGCCAGACTTTAGTTTCATAAATATTTAATCCAAAATATTCCTTAATTCTTTTAACAAGTTCAGGTTTTATTATCATTTAGTTACAACAAACAATGCATATTTAAATCTTTCTATTGTTGTAACTATCAAATAAGAACAATGTACGCATTAGAATAACACTTGAGTTAGATAAATTAGGCCTAAAGCCAGAAAACAGCCAGCAGATATAAATGGCATTGCAGGATAAAACTTGCCCTTCTTTGAGAATAAGAATAAAACAAATAGAGCAATTGTGGCGCCAAGAGCCATTATTAATGAGGGAATAAAACCAAAATATCTTAAGATTACACCTGCAAATATTATTGGGAAGACGACATCACCGCCGCCAAGGATTGCAACGCTTACCTTAATCTTTTTTTCTTTTGCATCGCTCCTTTTTATTCTTGCAAGCTGCGCTCTTTCCTTCGCGCCAAGATAGGGAATAAAGAATCCTGAGAACATTTTTAATTTTCGTATCTGATATTTTGCCATTTTTTGCATAAACCCTGAGTGCCAGACAGCATAAATATCATATAATGAGATTATTATGAAAAGTAGGCTGATTGTCCATAAATTTAATATTGGCACAAAAATTGCCGCAATTCCTGGATATATCATTAACTCTGTAATGTTGTGAACTAAAATGCCTCTCTTGAAAACTTTAAGAATCGCAAGAGGAACTGCTATTGTCAAGGCTATAATTGATGAGTTCTGCACATTGAGCATTGTTGAATTAATTGTGATGCCTAATGCGATAATTATTACAAATAAGAACCACAATTTAAGCAAAAGGTCTATGTTAAACCTCATAAAGATGAGCATAACAAGAACCGCAAATGCAATAGCAATAACAATTGAGACAAGGCTTGTCTCTGGAGCAATGCCTTTTGGGGGCTCCATCCCATATGGGAGATTAAAATTATTATTTTGGTATGAATAAATGACCCATATGCCAATCAATTGAGTTATGAAAAACATCCCTAATAAAATGGCAACAATTTTTGCAGAGTGTTTCATTTTTATATCAAAGATTTTGTATTTATAAGAGTATCTTATTTATTTTAGCCTGATTGTTTCAAGATTTTTTGGGACATTTGTCTCTATTTTATGCATCTTATATAATGATGAAGCTAAGTCAAGGCACCTTGATGCCTCGCCGTGATTTATTATTATTTTCTTTGGTTTTGGAACCATCCTGTTGATATACTGAAGCAGCTCGTTTCTTCCTGAGTGAGAGGACAAACCATCCAATGTTGCCACTTGCATCTTAACAGAGATTTTTTGATCGCCAACAACTACTTCTTTTGCGCCATCCTGTACCATTTTTCCAAGAGAGCCTGCTGCCTGATAACACCCAAAGACAATAAGATTGTTTGGGTTATCTGCAAGATTTTTAAAATATTCAACAGAAGCGCCGCCAACAAGCATGCCTGATGTAGCGATAATTATGCACGGCCCTCCTTCAAGAACCTGCTTCCTTTCCTGAGGAGAACCCACTCTCTTTAATATATCAGAAGTAAAAGGATTTATATCTTGAAAAATCTGACTCCTTACAGAATTGCTGAGAAAATCAGGATAAGCTGTGTGGATTGCATTAATATCCCATACCATACCGTCAAGATAGACCGGAACTTTTGGCAGCTCTCCGGAAGCGATTGCTTCAACAACTCTTAATGTGGTTTCTTGAGCATGGCCAAGCCCTAATTCGGGAAGAAGAATTTTTCCTTTCTTCTCGATGGTTTTTTTTGCTAGCTCAATAAATTTCTGCTCTGCTTCGTATCTCGGAGGCAGAACATTCTCCTTTCCACCGTATGTTGATTCCATGATTATTGTTTCAACTCTTGGAAAATGATTGATTGCTGGGTCTAACAAGCGAGTTTTAGAATATTTCATATCACCTGTATAAACAAGGTTATGCAACCCATTGCCGATATTAAGATGAACTTCAGAAGAGCCCAAGACATGTCCTGCGTTGTAAAAAGTGATTCTAATATCAGGAGTTATGTCATGAACTTCATTGTATTCTAAGCAGATAGAATGCCTTACCATTTCTGCGATATCTTCGGTTTTATATAGAGGAGAGGCTGCCTGCTTGTATGCAACACCTATAAAATCAAGCGCAAGCAATGCTGCGATATCTCTTGTTGGAGCAGTCATGTATACAGGGCCAGTGTAGCCCAATTTGTAAAGATACGGAATTAGAGCACTGTGGTCTAAGTGAGCGTGGCTAAGAATTATTGCATCAATAGAGTTTAAGTCTCCTATTTCAGCTACATTGAGGTATGGGAATTTTTCAGGGCCTTCGTCTATTGCAGGGTTTATTCCACAATCAAGAAGAATCTTTGATTTTGGGGTTTGCAAAAGAAAACATGAGCGCCCGACTTGCCGTCCGCCACCTAAACAGGTTACTCTTACCCACATGTCCATTTTTTCAGAGGTCCATTCAGAATAAATTTTCTTTCCGATATCATTGAGAAATTTTCTTCTGAAATTGTTGTTTGCGTATAAAACAGAACGAATCTTTTCTGTTATTTTTGAGGGTATCGCTGAGCTTCTTTGGACTGTTGGAGACCATAGAGTTGATTTCTTTATGTCATTAAGAACAGAACCCTGCTTTCCTATTACTAATCCTGGCTTTTTTGCTTCTATAACAACAACACTCCTCTGGACATCAAAGATGATGCTTGTAATCTCTGCTTCCTCTGGGACCAAGGCACGAATTGTTTTTTCGGTCTCGCTTTCCGGGGCAAGAATAGACTTGTCTGCCCTTAGTTCAATCCTTTTCTTTATTTTATCAACTATTTCTTTTATTTTTGAGTCTCCTGTTCTTAAAAATTCTTTGTTATCTGTATAGATAACTATGTTTGCACCCTCAAATACTGCATCGGTTATTACCTTTGGCAATTCATCTTTTATATTCTTCAAAATGTCTGTCATCTTTTTGTTTTTGTTCTCTGGAATTTTCTATAAGATTATTTGTATTCTGGTACTATCTCCTCAGAAACGACATGTTTAACCCCTTCTTTAGAGATTGTAAAGATATCAATGCCATTGCCAGAACCAACGTCCCTTTGGGTAGAAGATTTTATACATTCTTTTGCAAGTTCAATGCCTTCTTTTAGCGTCATATCTTTCTTATATTGCCTCTCTAATAGCCCTAGTATAAAAGGCATTCCTGAAGAAAAATTCGCATCGTAATCCTTAACTTCATAAATTCCACCAGCAGGCTCAATTGTGTACAGAGATGCTTTGCCGTCTTCATCAACACCTGCAATCAAAGTTCCAACAATATTTGCTAACATCGCAGGCGTTCTTATATTTCTATAAGTCATAATTGAAAGAAGATGTGCTGCTTCTTTTACTGTTGGGCGAGATTTTGTCTTCAATTCTTTTAGCCTTAATTCAGCGGCAATTATTTTATGAGTGAGTTGGGCATCTGCAACTCCGCCAGTGTAAGAAACTGCAAGATAATCATTGATTTTCATGATTTTAACATAATCTTTGCTCATCAATAATGAGCCGGCAGTAACCCTCCTATCAGCGCCCATTACAACCCCGTCCTTACAAACAATTCCAACTAGCGAAGTGTTTGATTTCAAAATGTTGTCTGCAATCTCTTTATTCATGTTATGAGAATGATTAAAAAATATAAAAACAGAGGTATTTAAGTTTTATGATTTTAAGAGAGCATCAAACCGATATCGGTTTTTGATACGTCGTTTTCTTTTTTTAACCTTATTATATTATCAACAAAACCCTCTATTTTTTGGTCATGTGAAACAATAATTAATTGTGCTACATTTAATTCTTCCAGAACATCGCGCATTTTTTCTAATTGCGCTTCTGAAAATCCATCAGTAGGCTCGTCAAGTATTACTAAATCTTTTGTTTTTATATTGCTCAAGATTGAGTTTATTGTCTGGTTTAATGCGAGGCGATAAGCAAGAGCAACTGCGGTTCTTTCGCCGCCAGAGAGAAAAGAATATTCCATCTCGCTTTCTCCTTGAATTATCAAGGGGGTAAAGTTCTCGTCTAATTGAACTTCAAAAGAATCCTGGGGCATAAGCATGTGAAACCATTTTCCAAAAAGTTTTGAGAATTCAAGCCTTAACTTAATTAGAACATTTCTTTCTGTGAAATCAATTAGATTTACGAACTGCGAAGAGAGCCAGTCATGCAATTCAAGAAGGTTGAAAAGTTTTTTTCTTGCTTCCTCCTTCTTTCTTATCTCCTCCTCAAGAAGAGATATCTGCCTTAAAGTAATCTCTGTTTCCTTTTTTAATTCGGCAAGAGAAATTTCTGAATTTTTTTCAAGAAGGAATGCATTTTTTAATTCATCCTGCTTGATCTTAAGAAGGTTTGAGAATTTTGAGAATTTAAACACTTCTTGCTTAAGATTTCCTATATGCAAAGAGAGCAGAGAAATATCTTTATTAAGAGTCTCTATCTGCTTTTTGATTTCATCTATTCTTAACTGCGATTTTTGAATAAAAGCCAGCTTAGCTTTCAAGCCTTCAAGCCTTGATTTCTCGTCTTCGAGATTTGCTAACAAATTCCTTTCCTTTGCTAATAGGGGTTTTATCATTGCCTGCTCGCTTAGGAGCGCTTCAAGTTTTTTTGCGGATTCAGATATTTCCTGTTCTGCTTTGTTTAAAATATTGTGCTTGTGTATTTCAGATACATCCTGCAAACATGTTGGACAGATTTTTAGGTTAAGAATTCTTTCTTTTTCAGAAGCAAAAAAAGTTTTATTTGAATTCAGTGAGTTTATTGTTGTGGCGATTTCTATGAGCCTTGAATTAAGTTTTTCAATCTCCAATTTCCTTGAAGCAATTTCATTTATAATGCTAGTCAATTTATTCTCGTCAAAACTTTCTTTTGCTTCGGAGAGATTTCTTTCAAGCGATGAAAGTTCTTTTTGCAAACTGAATAGGTTATCCTTTTTGGAGCCAATGATTACATTTGATTTTTCAATCTCTTTCTCAAATACTTCTTTTTCCTTCACCTTTTTTTCCAATTCTTGAACTTCCAATTCTAAAGATTTCCTTTTTTCGCGATTAAGCAAGACTTCATTCTCCCTGTCCTTGATTTTTGATTCTATGGATGTTAAGAAGTCTTTTATTGATTTTAATCTCTCTTTATCACTATCAAGAGTTTTGATTTCGCCTTGAATTAACTTGGAATCTTCCTTTATTTTGTTGAGGAATATTGCTAAATTGTCGCGGATTCTCTTGTATTTGTCAATGCCGAATGTATGCCGAAGAACATTTAGCCTTGTTTCTGCATCCTCAGTAACTATCTGCTTCATCTGCTCCTGAGGAGTATAAACGGTAAATCTATACAGGATATTATTCTTTTTTATGAACTCTGGGGGATATTGCAGAATCGAGAGGATTTTTGATTTTAACTCTGTGACTGATAACTCTTCTTTCTGATTATTTATGGTAATTGCAGAATAATCATTGGTGACAGAACTGCCTTCTCTTTTGAGTCTTCTTTCTATAATTATGTTGTTGTTGTCAATATCAAATTCAAGAAGCACTTCCCCAAAATTGCAGTTGTTTCGCAACAAAGCAGAGCCTTTTTGACCAGGTTGAAGACCAAATAGCGCATATTCCAGTGCAAGCAATATAGAAGATTTTCCTGAACCAATATCTCCGGAGAGAAGAGTAGAACCTAGAGGAAATTCTATCTCTTGGTTTTCATAACTTCTTATATTTTTTAGTTTGATTCTTTTGATTATCATAGGTTTAGTATTTTTTTGATTTCTGAAATAAGCCTTTCCTCAAAAATTGATGATTTTTCGTCATCAAGTTTTTCCATTTGGAGGGTTTTTATCAGCAAGGGTATCATAAAATTAAACTTGCTCGGATTTTTTTCCTCAAATCTTTTGATTATTGCAGATTCCATGTTTGAAGAATCAACAACGTCTATCTTTATATCTGGCTCTGGCAAATGTAGCTTTGATGTGCTTTTCAAGAAAACATATGCCCCTTGCTTTCTTATATAATCTTCTATTTTCTGAAAATCGATATCTGTGCTTTTTCCCTTTTCAAGGATACCATAAAGCTTTAGAATAACAATCTTGTTTTTTAAGCTCTCTTTCTCAAGAGATTTTAATATTTCTTCTGTTGCGGTTATTGCATCCTTAATCTCAAGATTAAAGACAATGACCTCATGCAGTTTTATTTCTTCTCTTTTGATTTGCCCATTGCTTATGATATAGAAAGAACCTGCGCCGAGCTCTTCTAATTCTGAGATGTTGTTGGGGAATATCGGTCCGGAATACACAAATCTTCCTTTTTGGTATCTAATGTGTAAATGAGACAATGCAACATAATCAACTTTTGGAAGAGCATCCTGATTTACTGATTCTATTGGGAGAGATTGAACAGCATCTTTTATTGAAGTGTGGAGCAAAAGAATCTTGAACAATGGAGAATCTTGAAGAGAGATCCTTGACAATTCCTCAACTTCAAGAGAAGATTTCTTGCCGGGATAACCATATATCGCGACATTTTTATAAATTGTTGGCTGCAGAATTATTTTATTATCCTTCTCCTCAAAAAGAGAAACATTCTTGCAGAAACCTGCTTTTTCCAGAACATCAAGAAAAGTTTTTCCGGAAACAGAATAGTCATGGCTCCCAGCTATTAGAAAAACAGGTATGTTTGCATCTCTTAACTTTTTGAATTCGTGGAATGTGTCTTTGAGAACGTCTATCGGAGGATAGGCTGAATCAAACAAGTCTCCTGAAATTAAGATAAAATCAACTTTTTCCCTTATGCATTTATCAACTGCAAATTGGAAACTTCTAAAATTCAATTCCTTAAGTTCTGGCTGCCGCCATCCTCCGAGGTGACAATCGCCCATATGAGCAAATTTCATAAAACTCATGAAAAATAAAATTATTTATAGATTATTGTGTTTCACTTGCATTCAATCGGCTGCGAAATAATTGATTTTTCGCAAACAACCACTTTGTTTTCCACAATATCAATTGGAACTATCTCAAGATTATATGAGCCTCTTGCAAAATCAATTTTGTATGAGCGGAAATAAGTATTCCCTGGGTTCAAGCCGATAGAATCTTTTTCATAAAAATAAAAATCTTTTTCGTTTAGTTGTTTTTTTAGTGAAGAATTGCCCAGCCTTATATATGCGCCGTCAACCTTAAACAAACCCTTATTTGTTAGTGAGACAAATAATTGGTTCTTGGAGATATTGCATAAATAATCGTTTAGTATCAGGCTTATATCTTCCTGACAAGAAGGCTGGGATTTTGGAATATAGACCTTGATATAAGCATAGACCATGACAGAGAGAACAACCGCAATTACAATTAATAATACGTAGCTTATCATCTCGCTCACTGCTTTTTTGTTTACCATCTTATTTTGCTGCAACAATCTGCTCCCTTTTGATTGTTTTCTTGAGAGCAACATAAAAGTTCTGCCCCTCTTTCAAATCAAAAACATAAGTGGCATTGCCAATAACAACGCTAACATTTCCTGAAGATGATGGAGCCGAGCATGCAGCTCTCTGTCGCCCCGTTTGTTGAGTGGAAGAGCTTCCTCCCATACTAATCTTACCACTCTCTTCTGTAGTATAATTGACAATGCAGTATCTATTCTTGTTGCCATATACAATTACTAAATCTGTATCAGGATTAGTTTGTGAATAATTTGCTATAAGCTGATTGATGCGATTTTCTGTCTCTTGCGGTGAGAGCGAACTTGAATAAAATACCCCGTTGTCTATAACTTGATTGGATTCCATTTTAATTTCTTCTGACAAATCATAAATCCGGGTTTCAGGTGCTTTTGGGGACACTTTTGTTATATATACTGTCCCAAGAGTTATAACAATAAGAGAGATGACTATTGCTGCGATAAGAAAAAACTGCCCCTTTTTATCCATAAAAAAATTAAGAAAAAGAGGTTTTTATTTATTTGGTTTGAGCAAATTCCTGCGCCAACTTGCTTTTTTTCTTCAAAAGATTTAATTTGTTCTTGTGTTGCTTGTGCATCTTTAGTGCAAGCCCAAAATTTTATTTTGTATTCTCTGCTAGGATATTGTGTTTACAAAATATTGGTTTTTGATTGGAATTCCTGTTGCAATGCGGTCTTCCATTGTAAGCATTTTTTCTTTCCCATTTGATATTTATTAAATTAGTTGTTTAATAATTTGCATTTGCAGAAATCATGCTTAAAAAGTGTAGGCAGGGAGTTTGCTTGGGTTTCCCGTTGCAGAGCCCTCTTGCTTTTCTCGGTTTTGCAACCCTGAAAGCACCTTGTTTCCTGCTTAGGGCTGCTCCGATCAAGGCCTGACCCGTTTCACAGGAGCAAGATCGAACAGGACAAAACGTCAACGTCCAGCAAGAGACTGCAAAGAGTCCGCCTCACTCGCTCCTTTAAGCCTGCCATAAAGCCCATTTGCATGACGGCGCAGGGCTAGCGCGCCAGCTTGCCTACATAAGATGAGGTTTACAAGAATATAAAAACATTGCTAAAAGAGAAGTTATAATATCTGTTCTTTGATGTTCTTGACATCCTCGTCCAGATATGAATGTGCTTCTCCTGATTCAAAAGAATCATAATCATCAGAATATGAATAAGGGTGATTGTTTTTTCTTGCTAAAAATACCAAAAGAACAAGAAGGGCTAAGAGCAAAATACAATTAAGCGACAACATAGCTATTATGATCTCCATAAACATCTATGGAAAAATTAATATTTAAGTATTTATTTATTACATCCTATCAATCACGGGAATGCCTAATAAATGAAGAGCATTTTTTAAGACTTGAGAAAAAGAATCAACTAAAGCAAGACGGAATGACTCATTATCAGAGCCGATTACAGGGTTTGAATGATAGAACTCATTGAAAGTTTGGGAAAGTTGGAATGCGTAATTCGCGATGAGGTTCGGGGAGAGCGTATCGCAGGCTTCCTTAACAATATAAGGAAAGAGATGCATCTGAACAAGAAGGCTCTTTTCTGGGTCATTGATTTTTCCGAGCCTGAATTTTTTAATTTTTGATGATGATTTTCTTAGTATATTTCTTGCTCGGGCATAGGTATAAAGCAAATACGGGCCTGTATCGCCTTCAAATGATAAAAATTTTTCCATGTCAAAAACAATATCATTCAATCTGTAATTCTTTAAATCACCATAAATAATTGCTGATAGTGCAATTGCCCTTGCTCTTGTTTTTAAGTCCTTTTCAGATACATTCTTCTCGCGCTTCTTGATCTCGGATTTCGCGAGTTCTATTGATTCGTTTAGTACATCCTCCATAAAAATCGTTTTTCCTTCCCTTGTAGAGAATCTCTTTCCATTCTTGTCAAGATATAAGCCATGCCCTACATGAATGCATTTGGTTGAAAAATTATATCCTAATAACTCAAGAATCTTGAAAAGTTGTTTGAAATGTAAGTTCTGCTCTGAGCCCACCTCATAAATCATTTTTTCAAATTTATATCTGTTGTATCGGTCTATTGCTGCTGCGATATCTCTTGTTATATATGGCTTTGTATTGTCCGATTTTTTTATTATCACATTAGGAAGCGAATATTTTTCTAGTTCTACAATAAGAGCACCGTCGCTCTTTTTCAGAAGATTTTTCTTTTGCATCATTTTTATGACGTTATCTGCTTTCTTGCTATAATGTGATTCACCAGAAATTTCATCAAACTTAATTCCGAGAAGAGAATAAATCTTGTTGAATTCCTTCATGCTAAGAGAGCAGAATAATCTCCAGAGCTTAACCGCTTCTTTATTTCCTTCTTCTAATTTCTTGAACCACGCTCTTGCTTCATCTTCTAATTCTGGAATCTCATTGACCTTGACATATATCTCAAAAAGATGTTTAATTGGTTCGTCCCTTAATTTTTTCTTGTCTCCAAATTTTTTATATGCAACTATCAATTTTCCGAATTGGGTCCCAAAATCACCGAGATAATTTATTTTTACGGCCTTATAGCCTAAAAAAGAGAACATATTTGCGATTGAATTGCCTATTATTGTGGAGCGGAGATGGTGAATCCCAAATGGCTTTGCTATGTTCGGGGAGGACATATCTATCACGATGGTTTTTCTTTTGCCAATTTCATTTGAACCATATCTGTCTTTCTCTTGTTGGATTTTTTTTAAAAGAGTCTCTGCAAGTATAACTCTGTTGAGAAAGATATTTACATATCCCTGAACTGCTTCAACTTTCTCAAATTCAAGGATATTTTCTATCTTGGATGAGATTTCTTTTGCTATAATAATTGGATCTTTTTTGAGAGTTTTTGCAAGAGCAAAACATGGGAACGCATAATCTCCTAATTTTGAATCTTTTGGGATTTCTAACAGATTCAAAATTTCTTCTTTTTTTAGATTGAGATTTTTTCCAAGGATTTCTGCTATCAACTCTTTCATAATCAATAAAACCTAATGCAATTAATAAATCTATTCCCTGATTAAGGTTACCTTAATTTTGTGCCACATTCTGTGCAAAATTTCTCTTTCTCGCCAATCTCTTTTTGGCAAGAAGGGCAGTTAGTCAGCGGAACAACCATTTTTCCTCCACATTCTGGACAGAATTTGTCATCGGGATTGCCGACTTTGCCACATTTCTCACATTTTGGCGGAAGCTTTTTGCGTTCTATTATTGTTTTATAGCCAGGCTTGCCACCTGAAACTATCTTTGAGAAAGCATCCTCGACTAATAGTGCTGCCTTGCCTGATTGAAATTTCCTTAAATCCAGATTACTTCCCATTTTCCTCTTTTTTATTAGAGATTTTATATTTGGTTATATTTAAAGATTTTGATAGTGAAAGCTATGTTAAAAATCTCTAATGATTTAGCTCTAAGTTGTGGGCTATTGCTTCACACATTAATTCTGAATTAATTGACACCAATCCCTTCCCAGATACAGAACTGCCACACTTCCTTTTGATAGCTGAAAATCCAGATTCAATCAAACTTCTTTGATAATACTTCTTTTCTGAGAAGTTAAAAATGATGCAAATAGCTCGTATAATCAATTGTTTGAGCATTTGCTCAAGTTTTTTAACAAGTTTAGATATCTTTTTTATAGGGTTATTTCAAAAGATGCCATGTTCTTGAGCCAAATTAATCTTTATCTTGAGAACTTTTTCAACAGAGCAGATAGTGGAGAAAAAGCCTCTGGGGAGATTCGAACTCCCGACCCCGAGTTTACGAAACTCGTGCTCTAACCAACTGAGCTACAGAGGCATATTCTTGTTAGAAAAGGTATGTTTATAAAGAGTATTATAAATATATGAATAAGAAAGATGAAAAGAGGGTTTGGATTTTTTCTTAGCATATTGATATTAGTTTTAGCTGTGGGATTTGTTAGTGCTGCGCCAAGCTTCTTAGCGCCTATTGGTGATAATGATGTTGATCATTTTTATTATGATGGTTCAATAGTTTTTTTTAATGTGACAGTTGATTGGGGAACAGATAATGCAGGAAATGTTAGCGTTAATTGCTCAGTTTTTGGAGATTCTGAAGCAAAATTAGCTATAAATACCACAGGTTTAATCGGTGCCACTAATTACACCGCAAACTGCACCATAAATTATTCAGCAATTCCAGACACATTGGTTAAAGGAAACTCATTTACCCAAATCACAGGAGGGAATATAACATTTAGTGCAAGAAATGCATCTGGCTTTGCTAATACCTCCACATTGACTGGCGCGATAGTTGCTTATAATATGACAATTCCTCCAGCACTGCAGGATAATTGCATAAGACTTGGTTCGGCAACAACAAACTTCTCTAATGTCAATGATTTTGGAAAAGTTAATTTTGTTATAAACATTCAGGCGAACTTTAGTTGTTTGAACGAGGGTAGAGTAAATGCTCCAACATTTAGGGATGTAATGATATTGAATTTAACTTCTGTAAATATTTCAAACCACGAATCTGCACAAAAATTGCAACAATTGAATTCTGCGATGAATGTTAGTTTGATTGCTCCGCACAAGCACGGGAATGCAAGAATATATATTAATACAAGTTTTTTTGATTATCTTGATACTGATGCAACAATAAAATTCTTTTATCTTCCATTTACAAGACTCCCGAGCGTGGACGCAGACAATCTTAACAATTTGAACAGCTCTGCTACAAGTTGGAGCTACAATGGGTTTGATAGCACTTTAAACATAACAACAATTAATTTGACAATTGGGGTTTTTGGTTTTTCAGGATATAATATAACTGACAGTCAGAAGCCTGTGATAAATATTATTTCCCCGATTACCCATATAAAAAATGGAACAAACATTGTTGTTAATGTAACAATCAATGGGACTGGAACAGAACCAAGTTATATTGAGATTTATAATTCCAGTTATTATTATAATGGAACATCGGGTGAGAATACAGCAGGATGTGAAAATATAAGCTCAGACAAGGAAACATTTAGATGCATATTTTTAATCAATTTAAGCGAGGGTGTTTATAATTTTAATGTTGATGCGTGGGATTTTGGAGGAAATTATCCAGGAAATAATGCGACAAACACATCTAGTTTTGTGGTAGATGGCAAATATCCTGAAATAACATTAATAAGCCCTGGCGATGGAGACACATGGGGTAGTTCAACAAGTGTCAGATTTAAGTTTAATGTGAGTGATGTTGCGATTGCAAATTGCTCATTGATTATTGATGATGTTGTAAAAGATACAAAAACAGATATGGATATAAATGATGAAATAACTTTCACAAAAACATTGGGCAATGGGGATTATGAGTGGTATATCAGCTGCACAGATTACACTGGAATGACAAATTCAAGTGAAAAGAGAGATTTAACTGTTAATTATGAAGAAGGGAGTGAAAGCAGTGGAGATGGAGGCGCAGAAGAAGAGCTTTCTTTCTGGACAAATACATTCAGCCCGAGTGATGCGGAGTTCAAAGCAGGGTTTAACAAACAGCTTGGAAAAGGCGAGAGAGTAAAAATAAAATTGGGCAATGAAACGCATTATGTGGGGGTAATAAAAGTCAATTCTGATAAAGTGACGGTGAATGTAAGCTCAAATCCGCAACAAGCAACATTAATGGTCGGGGAAGAGAAAAAGTTTGAGGTTACAGATGATAATTATTATGATTTAAGCGTGAAGTTAAATTCAATAAATAATACAAAAGCAAATCTCACAATAACTTATTTACATGAACAGATTGCAACAACAAGCAGGACAAACATGACAAATACAACAACAAATCAAACCGCTCCAAAAAACCAGACAGGATTAGGACAGGAAGAACAAAAAGCAGGGATAAGCAAAATTAAATTGATTATAATGATTATTGTTGTTATATTAATTATAACCACGGGGGTTGCGTATTATTACAAAGAAAATATAAAAGAATATTTTGAGAGGATAAGGATTAGGATGTTGAATAATGCTCATAAGTATCCTTAATTTTATCCGCAATCAGTAGTGATTTAACAAAGAAAAGCATTTATATCCTAAATTCCTTGAAAAAACATGCTTAAGAGAATAAAGAAATTAATTCTTGGAGATTCTGCAGGTTCTTATCCAAAGAAAGAAGGAAAGCCAGATGCAATCATTCTTGCTGCAGGAATGCTTGGAAAAAATAACCTTTATCCAAAGGCACTTATTGAATATGGCGGAAAATCTATAATTGAACATCAGATTAACTGGATAAAGCCATTTGTGAACAAGATTATTATTGCATGCCATAAGAAAGAGTGCGAGCAAATCTCAAATGTTGTCGGGCATCTTGAGGGAGTAGAATTCTCAACAGAAACACAATTACTCGGGACAGCAGGGGCAACAAAAAAAGCTGCTGAAAAATCAAAAGCAGATTCAATAATTGTTCTGAATGTTGATGATATTACTGATATTGATTTGAATGCATTAATTGATTTTGGGACAGACACGCTTTGTGTTTCAAATCCAAGATTGAACTTTGGAGTTATTGAATCAGACGGGTTTGATGTAAAACAATTCAGGGAAAAGCCGATAATGAAAAATATATGGGCGAGCTGCGGAGTTTATTATTTGAGCAAAAAAACAATTGAAAAGATGCCTGATGTAGGAAGCCTTGAGCATGATGTCTGGCCGTACATAAATATCAAGGCATTCAAGCATTTTGGAATGTGGAAGACTTTTAACAGAAATTAAAACTTAAAAATATCTTTTTGGAACATATTTATTTAAAAATCCAATTTTGTTGGGTTTTTGATGGGAAACTTTGTTGAGAACATTGTTTTTTTGAGGGTTTTTGATTATTGGAACCATGACAGGGTGCATCCGATATACAAATTGATGGTCTTTTGCCTGATATTTTTTGTTATCGGGCTGATAGTTTGGATTCCTGCAGTTTTATTATGCTGTGGTACAATATGGGCAATAATAATCGTTTTTGCATATTTTTGGAAGAATTCTTTTGAAATTTGGGGAGTGAAGTTTTAATATGGAAGGAAGAAGAGAGAATTTTGAGCAATTTTCAAATTCAGACGCATTAGACTATAAATTTTGGTATATTATTGAGGAATTGAAAAGAGATTATCAAAGGCTTGTGCATGATGATTTTCCTGATGAGGTTATAAGCGGAGCAATACAAGGGATTAGAAATTTGAGAGAAGTTGCGCTTGAAATAGAAAGAAAAGAAAGATGTAAAGAAGATGACACAAAAAAGAGGAAATTTGAGATATTGATGCAACATTGCGCTTTTAATTATTTATTGTATTTAGCGATGAACAAAGAAAATAGGTACAGATTCTCATGGCTTTATGACAGTTTAACTCTCAGTGAATAGAATTTATTTGATAGCTAAAAAATTGTATCAAAACAAGGCTATAAAAAATTGCAGTCATCTCTGCGTAGGTGTAAGAGAGTACTACTATAAACTTGACTATAAGATATGGGAGTTATATGATCAGAGGGCTTTAGAGCTCTGACATAAGCAAAAGGTTTATATAATAACGACACTTCTAAAAAGTGAAGACATAATAAAGCAGATTATATGACATTTGCTGTCTTCATAATAAAATGCCCTTGTCAAGGTGCAATATCTCATCAAGCAAGGCAATGCCTGATCAAACTGTAGAGATTCTTGTTGCCTTTTTGATTTTTCTTTCATTGGTTTCCATCTTCGCTTCTATTGCTTGTTCGTCCTTCGTTTCTGCAAAGAAGGATGGCCAAGATATAAACGTAGAATGGGGAGGAAGTACACCAAACAATGCAGCCTATCTTCCATTTGGAACATCAGAAGAGGAATCTTTTTGGACAGAGGGTGCAGCTAATTGGTATTATACAACAACCTCTGGAATTGGTACTCTTGTTTTTGAAATATTAAATGATAAGGATGATGCCGATGATTTAGACTTGTACGTTTATGATTACACAGCAAAAAGGCTTTTATGTAAAAGTAACAATAGAGGAAATGCAGACGAGAAATGTGAAGTACAGAAAACCTCGTCAGGATCTCAAAAGTTCTACATAAATGTGACACCGTATATTATAGAAGGAGGCTACTCAGTAGGGAATATAAAAACAAGCAAGAAAAGCTGCAATCAACAGACTACTTATTATTGCTCTGGAAATGTTTTAAGAAAAAGCGGCACAAATTATGATTGTACTACTTTTGATGATTATATCGATACTTGCGATGGGGTAAGAACAGAGCGGCAGTATTATTGCTATGGCGATTCTGAGGTTCGTAAAAAGGAGATTACATTTACTGAATATTGTTCAAATGGATATAGTTATTGCAGAGAAAGTTCGTCTACCAAGGAGTATTATTCAGAATCTTGTGACTCCACTGAGAAATGTTCTAATGGTGCATGCGTTCCTAAAACATGCTCTGATTATCCTAATACGGCCGGAAGTTGTTTATTATTAGGGAATACTTATTGTCGCGGCGGATTAACAGGAAATCCATACGAATGTAAGGATCTGGGAAATGTCTGGTGTTATAAAAAGATAGACACTTGCACAAGCGAAGAAGGGTGCCAAGATCCTTTTGGTTCACAAGGCGCGCACTGCTTCCCACTGCCATGCACAATTTCGTCAGTCTCGTGGGATAAAACTTCTGTGATGGTCGGAGAAGATGTTGGGATAACTGTTCAAGGAAGCCACTGCAAGTCTTCTGATTCAGTAAGTTTTGAAGTTAAGGAAAATGATGGTGCCCCAGCAAATAATCACCCTGCTTCGAAATACTTTACCGATAATGTTGCAAAGACTTCTTGGACAGCGGAATATCAAAAAGAAAGCTGGTTTGAATTAGGTGATCCTGAATACGATGTATATGCCCTATTTAATGGAACTAAAATAAAGTCTTCTAATCAACTGACAGTCTCCTGCCCAAATAAAGATGGCGACAGCTACAGCAGTTATGGTGGTGTATGCGGGCCAAAAGATTGCGATGATAATAATGAGAACATTTATCCTGGTGCGCCAGAGATTTGTAACTACCAAGACGATGATTGTGATGGATTAATAGACGAAGGTTTTGACTTGCAAAGAGACAAAAATAATTGCGGGCAGTGTAAAAATGTCTGCAGCAAAGATTATGTATGCGATTCTGGAAAATGCAAGGGATGCGGCGACAGAATATGCAGTCTTGAAGTCGGAGAGAATCCTGACAACTGTCCAACAGATTGTTACGGAAATTTAACAGTTTCTGAGATTATGTATGCTCCTTCAAGTGTAAGGCAGGGGCAACAGGTTACAATACAAGCAAAAATACTAAACCGGGGAAATTATGTTAAAACATTAAGTGTTGAAGCAGGTATAGTTCCGGATTCGTGGGAAGGAACTGCATATAAACTGCAAGGGCTCGGAATACAGTCTTCAATTCCTATAGAGTCATGCTGTTCTGCAAATAAGTATTATGTTGCTAAAAATGTCACACTAAATGCTGGACAAAGCGAAATTGTAACATTCACATTATACGCGCCAACACCAACATCAGTTGATGCTTGCAATAATCTGGGTTCTGCATGGAGCGAGAATACGCACAAATTAGTAATTGGTTTGTATGAAAAATGCGGAAAAGGATACATAAGTAGCATGGTCCAAAATATAAAGGTATACAGGATATGTACCGGCAAAGGTGACTGTTCCTCCTCAGATTACTGCGATTTCAATTCAGGATACCCTGGAATATGCCGGCCAAAAACTTGCACAGATCAGTGCTCTCCTCCAGGAAGCTATTTCTGCTCTGGAAACCAAATAATACAATGTATTGATGCAAATAACGATGGGTGCCTTGAAGCTAAGAGTATCACAGATTGTTCCAGCAGTAATTCAATCTGTATCCCTGGGCAAAGTATCTGTAAATCCCCGCCAAAAACAAGAGTGCAACTTGAATATGCAGACTCAAACACAGTAGTTCATAAACAACAAGGAGACATTGTAAAACTCAGGTTCATTTATAAAGGAACAGAAACAATCGCCCTGTCTTACAATTCAAGTGTATTAACACTGCTTGATTGTCCTGATACCTTCACAATCACCTCGGACAAAGAGTGCTTGTTTGAAGTTAAAGGCGAGCCAAACAATGAGGTTGAATATAACATTGGAATTATTAACGGAGGTTTTGGGAAATTGAAAATAATATCCAACCCATCAATAATCGTAATCACGGATAGAAAAAAGCTGTTAGAAAGGTATGGAGATAAAGATGAATTAGAGGCTATGCTCGGACAAGCGTACAAATCTGTTGAAAAGCAAAAAGGAGTCGTTTATGACATATCTGATTATTTAACAAATAATTTATGGACAAAACCATCAGAATATGAAGGAGGTAACTATGTTGTTGTCTAAGAAATCGAAGACAAACAAAAAACAAAGGGAAGCACGCGGATACCTAAAATTCTTAGTCATCTTGCTATACATTTATTTTGGACTCGCGCTAGTTTCTATTTTAATTATTGGACCTATTATAGCTGAACTAATGCCACATGATCTTGCTCAGTACTACGGAGTAAACTCATGGCTTATTATCATACTAACACTTGGGCTCATTCTAACATACAACCTAAATAAGATGAAAAGATGGGCTTTAGTAGCATTAATAATACTCATAGGATTAGAAACAGCAACAATCATGGTTGTTTCTCTTATCATTGAAGATCACCTTATGATACCTATTGCACCTACGGCTATTTTAATAATGCTAATAATTGGTTTAAAATACCTGAAAAAATGAAAAAAATAAATAAAATGACAAACGGATCAGGCAAGAAATATGTAAAATCTCTTTCATACTTCATGTTTTTTTATTTTGGATTGCGTCTAATAGCAACACCAATCTTGTATTTTAGCAGTGCTGGCGAGTTGATGAAATTGCTAACAAGCCAGTTATGGTTTTATTTTAACTTTGTGATTAGTCTTGGTTTGGCTTTGTTTGGATTAGTATGCTCTTACTACTTGATGAAAATGAGAAAGTGGGCATTAATATCATTAATAGTATTGCTTGTTTTGCACACTGGAAGCATCTTGCTAAACTCGTCTTATCTTGGTCAAACTAAACTTCCATTAGTACAAATCGCAGCACTAATAATGCTAATCGGAGCATTTAGATACCTGAAAAAATGAAACACGCTAATTTAGTATCAATATTGCTTGTATTTGTCTTAGTTGCAAGCATTGTTCCTTCTGAAATTGTTGCAGCTTCTACACCAACAGCAGAGCAGGTGAATGATTATTCTCTTGAAGTTGCTAACTTTGTCAAAGAAAAATGCCATGGAAGCTGCGAAAATGTTATTATTCTTGGAGATGATTATGTTGTGCCGAGCTTTAGAAGAGACATAAACCTGCTGAATTGGTATTATTTCTTGCCTTGGTTGCCTAACGATAAAGTTGACAGCATTCTGACTGATATTGGATATGTGCAGAGAGGTGAGATGAGATTTGACAATTTATACGCACTTATGACTAAACAACTTGATGGAAACAATTACGAAGGAAAGAAGATCTTGCTGATTCTTCCAGACTATTTAACAGACGAACAAAGAAGAGCAATAAACGACTTAAAGTCTGAGTTCGGAACTAAGTTTAAATCTCATTTTTCAGAAAAAAAGAGTTCAGAGATATATTGCAACGATCCTCAGTTATGGAAGAATATGAATGGTTACACTCTAATGGTAATTGGAACAGAAGAGAACAATTATGCATTTAATTGCTTTCCTTTCCAAGCAGGACTTGAAAACAGAGATGCAGCCTTCATTGATGTTAATCCTTGGGATGGAAAAAGTTATGCAGTTATATTTAACACTGAAGATCCTTTGATAATTGATACCTTTACATTGTTTATACACGATGAAACATTTAAAGGAATAAGATCAGAAACAGCATACTTCTACAAAATGGGCGCAAAAGTCGCTGTTTACGGCGCAATATCACTTGCTGTTTTATCAGGTGTTGGAGCTGCGGCAGGATTTGCTGGAGCAGGTGCAATAGCCGTAACTGCAAACATAGTCAATGTGGCTGCTGACGCGCTAACAGTGACTGATTCGTGCTATTATGACTCATATAAGTATGGAGAAAGCGTGGGAGGGTGCGTAAAAGATGCGGTTATTGTAATAGTCCTGCCAAAAGTTCTTGAAAAAACAACAAAAGTTGCTGTCTCAAAGGCGATTGATTACTTAAAATACACCGACGAAACATATCCTGCACTGCGGGAAACACTGGAAAGAGTATCAAAATACTTCGGCAAAGACTGGGACACAATAAAAACAAAATTGTTTACTCAAAGAGGAGATGAAATACTAGTAGCAAAAGCATATCAAGCACATGAAAACTCACCAACAGCAATAAGCAAACTTAACGAGTATGTTAAATTGTGGAGAGGTAACCCATTCAGAAATACAGATGAGGCACAAAATGTAATAAAAGTGTTCTACAGCCCCAACACAAAAATTGTCTTGGAAGGCAGAGAGATAAGTGAAGCTGCAGTGTTGAAAAAAGGAGTTGCTGAAACGTGGGGATATGACCATATCTTTATAACGCGAAGCAATGGGATTAACCATGCTGAAGAAATTATGAAAAAGTTCGGATTAATGAATAATGATGAGGTCTTAGAAAAAATACAAAAGGCTTTGAGCGAGGGCACTGATGTGGGAATAAATTCAAAGGGGTTCCATGAGATAATTTACAATGAAGGAGGTAAAAAACTAAAGGTAGTTGTGAGTGCAACTGATAGCCCGGGAAGCATTCAATCTGCCTACCCAATAGACTAAAATGAGAGAAATTGCAAAAAGATCAAAGTTTAATAGTGCAAAAGTTATTCGAAAGTGGTTTACCGCAGCAGAGGGGGACAGATTAAGATTGCAATTGTCCGATAAAACAGAAGCTACATTTTGGTTTGATAGCGGTGATGCAAATAAAGTAAATAAAAATGAAGTAATTAAGTTTAATGCCAGTTATGTTTTACCTATTAAGATGTCTTTAAACAAACAGAAAAAAATTCTTGCTGAAAATCCAGAACATCTCGCCACAAATTTTGTTGGGGAGATAATTGAAATAGGAGAATCAAACTTTATTATTGACGCAGGCCAATTATTTATTTATGTGGATAAAGAAAAAGGATTCGGCATAGGAGATTTCGTCACCGGACAGATACCTTCGGCAATAAGATGTCATCTTGTAAAAGGAGAAGCAAAATGAAGGGAAAAATATTGAATGTGTTGATAAATGCAGCAGAAAATGAAAAGGATGCAATTGATGGTGCAATTGAAGTGGAATTTTCTGGAAAAGTATATTGGACAGACATAATCTTTTCAAGCAAAAATGTTCCTAGAAAGTATATAAGAAATAGAAAAGCTGTTGAGAGTTTAAAAGGAAAAAATGTTGAATTTGAGTTGGACTTTTTGGAATCAGAAATCAAAAAGTTAGACGAACCAATAAAAGAAATTAAAATACCTAATAGCGCGTGGGATACTATAATTGCTGGCGAGGTTATAAGTTCAGATCCTTTATGTAAAATACTACAGATCGATTGCGGAGTGTATGTTTTTAAGATAAGGTCCGGAGACCTTGCAGGTTCTTTTAAGATAGGGGACTATGCCCAAGCTCGGGGCATAATGAGAATGAGAATAATAAAAATTTTAAATAAGAAAACTGAAGATGTTAAATAAAACATTAGTCTATGCGCTTGTACTCGTTTTCTTAGTATTAACAAGTGTAATAAATGTAGCTTGTGCAGTTTCATCCATCTACGAATCGACATCTGTATCCCGCATTGTGGGCAGTTTGCCTAATGCAATTGATAAATGGGACGAAGGTGTTATAAGTTTAGTTGTAAAAGATAGCGACAAAGATATAGTAAACCAAGCTGTTAAGCAGATAAGCGATGCAGAACTCAAAGGAAACAAACTTGTAATTTTCGTTGTTGAAGATGATGCCAAATATATCTGGGATGAGGTGACTGGTTAAAATGGGAGGAGAAAATATAGAGATAATCATAAAGAATGAGAATAAAAAAAATGTTGATGATATAAAGAAAGAGCTAATTAAAAGAGGATTTGAAATAGAGAGCAATATCTATCCGCAAAGCGAAACGTTTAGAGTTAAAGGGATATGGGACGTTGACCCAATCGACTACTCAAAAGTAAATGCAAGGGATACGAAACAACCAGAATTAGTACTTATAGCACTAAGTTTCGGAATATTTTCTAGAAAAGATAGGGTAGATTTTATTAAAAGAGTAAATAAACTAGTTGTTGCGCTTTTGGAGATACTTGGAGTAGAATTCTTACCAATTGTTGATAGTGTACGCCATACACTTGGCTTTTATTATAAAGATAAAGATTATAAAAAAGTGGTAGAGATAATAAGGGAAACTATGAAATATCCAAAGAGATGGCCAAAAGTAACTAACAAGGATTTAAGTGATGAGAAAATAAAAGAATTAATAGACGAAATAACAGGGTTCAGAGAAAAAATAGATGAAACAAACTGCTTGTGGTTTATTAAATGTGGACCAGTTAAAAAATATGTTTCAGACATTAGTTTTTCGTTGTATGCTTTCTTAGATAAAAATTTCGGAGAAACTCAAAAATGACCACTAAACACAAAACCCTGATTTTTGCAACGATTTTCCTAGTATTAACAAGCGCAATAAATGCCATTGCAACACCCAAAATACAACAATTTGAAGAATTCTTGGCGGATAATCTTGCGAAAGATAAATTAGGAAGCAGTTTTATATTAAAGAAACTTTCAGATACGGAGATTATAGACGGGAGTGGAGATATAGTAGCAAGACATCTTGCACTTGCAAGAACATATAATCCTGCAGAAGCTGAGCGAATCTTGAATTTACTTGCCCAACAAAGATTTAATGGAGATAAAATAATTCATCTTTCTGAGACATTTATGGAAAACTCGAATATTGTAGCATTAAAGAACAATAATGTTTTAGTAAGTAAAATAGCAGAAGAAGTCGAGGAGGTAATCAAAACAGCAATATGATTCGAGAAATTGATCCAAGAGGACCTGCGTTTGAATATCTAAGGATGGATAAGGGCAGGATGAAAAAGATTATAGCAATTGTCAAAAAATCTAAATTTGATGACGCATTTGAAAAAGTAACTGCTTTTCCTCTTTTAATTAGTGATCACATTGGCAAACAAAATTATAAAGATTTGATCGAGATAGTCAGAGATGAATTTGGGAGGAGTTATATTGCAAGGCGCTATTCTCCAGTAAGCTTGTTTCGTGTTATAAACTATTTCGTATGGGCAAGCGTCATCTACTTGAAGGGTGTTAAAAATCTTAGAGATATTCTATATGAGTTATCTGTCGCTAAAGCAACTTTAGTATGGACTAAAAAAACATTGTTCGGTAAAGATTATTTGAAGTATCTAACTGAAGAAGATGAAGATGGAAAGGGTAATTACCTTGATATAGTTCCTGTTGTCAAAATCCTTTCAGAGTACATGGATTTGCCACTCAAAGGCAAATCTCTTGAAGAATACAAAAAAGCAATTATTGAAACTTGTAAGGAAATGATTAAAGAAGAGGAAAGAAAACAGGCTGAAAAACAGCAGAAGGAGGGCAAAAATGACCACTAAACACGCTAATTTAGTATCAATATTGCTTGTATTTATCTTAGTTGCAAGCATTGTTCCTTCTGAAATTGTTGCAGCTTCTACACCAACAGCAGAGCAGGTGAATGATTATTCGCTTGAAGTTGCTAACTTTGTCAAGGAAAAGTGCCATGGAAGCTGCGAAAATGTCATAATCCTTGGAGATGATTATGTTGTGCCGAGCTTTAGAAGAGACATAAAGATGTCTCCTTGGTATGAACTTTTTGGAAACTGGTTTAAGCCAAGGACTGACAATATTCTGACTGATATTGGATATGTGCAGAGAGGTGAGATGAGATTTGACAATTTATACGCACTTATGACTAAACAACTTGATGGAAACAATTACGAAGGAAAGAAGATCTTGCTGATTCTTCCAGACTATTTAACAGACGAACAAAGAAGAGCAATAAACGACTTAAAGTCTGAGTTCGGAACTAAGTTTAAATCTCATTTTTCAGAAAAAAAGAGTTCAGAGATATATTGCAACGATCCTCAGTTATGGAAGAATATGAATGGTTACACTCTAATGGTAATTGGAACAGAAGAGAACAATTATGCATTTAATTGCTTTCCTTTCCAAGCAGGACTTGAAAACAGAGATGCAGCCTTCATTGATGTTAATCCTTGGGATGGAAAAAGTTATGCAGTTATATTTAACACTGAAGATCCTTTGATAATTGATACCTTTACATTGTTTATACACGATGAAACATTTAAAGGAATAAGATCAGAAACAGCATACTTCTACAAAATGGGCGCAAAAGTCGCTGTTTACGGCGCAATATCACTTGCTGTTTTATCAGGTGTTGGAGCTGCGGCAGGATTTGCTGGAGCAGGTGCAATAGCCGTAACTGCAAACATAGTCAATGTGGCTGCTGACGCGCTAACAGTGACTGATTCGTGCTATTATGACTCATATAAGTATGGAGAAAGCGTGGGAGGGTGCGTAAAAGATGCGGTTATTGTAATAGTCCTGCCAAAAGTTCTTGAAAAAACAACAAAAGTTGCTGTCTCAAAGGCGATTGATTACTTAAAATACACCGACGAAACATATCCTGCACTGCGGGAAACACTGGAAAGAGTATCAAAATACTTCGGCAAAGACTGGGACACAATAAAAACAAAATTGTTTACTCAAAGAGGAGATGAAATACTAGTAGCAAAAGCATATCAAGCACATGAAAACTCACCAACAGCAATAAGCAAACTTAACGAGTATGTTAAATTGTGGAGAGGTAACCCATTCAGAAATACAGATGAGGCACAAAATGTAATAAAAGTGTTCTACAGCCCCAACACAAAAATTGTCTTGGAAGGCAGAGAGATAAGTGAAGCTGCAGTGTTGAAAAAAGGGGTACAATATGGCCCAAATAGTGGATTTGGGTGGGATCATATTGTTGCAGAAGGTCACAATGATCAAATAATGAAAGAATTTGCATTGCCGGACAGCGAGCAGTCGGTAATTAATTTCATTCAAGAAGGACTTAAAAAAGGAATCAAACAAGCTGATGGTACCATTTTATGGAAGGTGCCCAGTTCAGATAAAAATTTAAGGATAGTAATGTCCGCATCATCGCCTGGGAGTATTACTACTGTATATCCTTATTAGGAGAAAAAATGCAAATAAAAGCAAAAATATTAAAAATTGAAACAGGAACTATAGACGAAGATCCTGAATTAATCGTAGATGCATATGTGTGTCTTGAGGTAGATAATACTAAGATCCGGGCATTTGTTCCTGATTGGAGAAATTATTTTCCATATAGTCCGCCATCAGGATATTCTTTAAAATACGGATTGGGCAACAAATTAATTCAAAATTTGATAGGTAAAAAGATTGAATGTGACTTCAAATTTTCGGATTTCTCTAGAGTAAAAAGCAGAAGTTTGGTAAAAGAAATTAAATTACCAAATTTAGCTAACAAAACAAAAATTAATGGTAAAATTATAGAAATTGATGCACGAAATTCTCATTACGATGTTCTCAAAGTAGACTGCGGCTTTGATATTTTTGACATAGAATCAAAAAAAGGTGAATTCAAAGTCGGCGACTACATTGAAGCAGAAGGAAGACTTGATGTTTATATTAAGAAGATTTTAGACAACAAGAAGAACCAACAGCAGAAGGAGGGCAAAAATGCACATTAGGATAAACACAGATAATATTGTAACTGAAATCCATATAGAAAAGTTAGAAGAACCTT
>Ga0078972_1006905_pt1 | contig 26127 bp, 23 predicted proteins | sample YelNatPaOPGAMG01_FD_67568 | JGI IMG/M metagenome (GOLD analysis project Ga0078972, IMG submission 67568) | Hot spring thermophilic microbial communities from Obsidian Pool, Yellowstone National Park, USA - OP-RAMG-01 (SPADES assembly) (version 2) | ecosystem: Environmental > Aquatic > Thermal...
TTATCGCCAAAGTTAGCACCGGGTGCAACACCAAGACCTCCAACAAGTCCTGCACATAAATCAGATATTATATCTCCATATAGATTTGGAAGAACAAGAACATCATAAATTTCTGGTTTCTGAACAAGTTGCATACACATATTGTCAATAAGTTTTTCTTCATAGACAATCTGAGGATATTTTTTTGAAACTGCTCTTGCGCATTCAAAAAATAGACCATCGGTGAATTTCATTATGTTTGCTTTTGTTATTGCGGTTACTTTCTTTCTGTTATTTTTTATTGCATAGTTAAAGGCAAAATCAACAATTCTTTCTGAGGCCTTTTTTGAAATTGGTTTTATTGAGATGGCGCTTTCAGGTGCGATTTTACCACCGGATATTTCTATTATTTTTTTTGCCTCTTCACTTTCAGGAGAAAATTCTACTCCTATGTATAAATCTTCAGTGTTTTCACGGACAACTATTAAGTCAATATTTTCGTATTTAGATTTAACTCCTTTATATAATTTACAGGGTCTTACACAGGCAAACAAATCAAGTTTTTGTCTGAGTGCTACATTCACAGACCTGAAACCAGTCCCTATGGGAGTGGTTACCGGCCCTTTTAATGCAACTTTATTTCTTTTTATTGAATCAAGTACTGCTTCTGGAAGTGGCGTGCCAAATTTTTTAAATGCTTCTTCACCAATTTCCATTATTTCCCATTCAATTCTAACTTCTGTTGCTTCTAAGACATTCAATACAACTTCGGTTATTTCAGGCCCTGTTCCGTCGCCTGGTAAAAGTGTTATTCTATAAGGCGATTTGCTCATTGTTTTCTCTCCATAAGTTCAGAATATAGTTTTTCCTGTTGTTTTACCATGAAGTCAATATCAAATGTTTCGTCAATCGTGCTTCTGGCATTTTCCCCAATTTTTTTAGCAAGATTTTCATCTGACAAAATTTTTACAACTTTTTCAGAGAGAGTTTTTATATCTTTTGGTTCAGCAAGAAAACCATTTTTTCCATCAACTATTATATCTTTTATTCCATCGACTGAATATGCCACAACTGGCTTTCCAGATACCATTGCCTCAACAACAGCCCTTGGTAGTCCTTCCCAGAGAGATGTCATTACAAAAACATCTGTTATAGCAAGAATTTCAGGAATATCTTTCCGCCAGCCGAGTAAGTAAACTTTATCATTTAATCTCAAGTTTTTGATTTTTGTTTCAAGTTCTTTCCGCTGTTGTCCGTCGCCAATAATCAGAAAATAAGGTGAGAAAGTGAGAAGGTGAGAAGGTGAGAAAGTAACAATTTTTGCCATTTCTATAAAGTCCAATAAATTTTTTTGTGGTTTGAATGGCCCAATTGTTGTAATTATTTTTGAGTTTTCTTTTAGTCCAAGTTCTAATTTTTTTTGCCTTATGTCAATTTTTATATCTCTGTAATTAAAAATTTTTATTCCACTTCTTATGAGAATATATTTATCCTGAGTTCCTATCCTATTTTTTAATGCTGTTTTTATATTTTCATTTGAGACACAAATAAGTTTGTCAGTAATTTTTGCAGTGATTTTTTCAAGTAATATAAAAAAATTTTTTACCAATGGTTTCTGATAATCATTAAAGCCAAAGCCGTGAAAGGTATGAATTATAATAGGCACGTCAGTAAATTTTGCTGCCCATCTTGCAAGAATACCTGCTTTTGAAGAATGAGTATGAACTATGTCAGGTTTTTCTTTCTTTAAGATTTTTATGAGTTTAATTAAAGCAAAAAAATCGCTTAAAGGGTTGATTTCCCTTATGAGTTCTTTTACAAAATATAGTTTTATATTTTTTAATTCTCTTGCTTCATCGTCTAAGATTCCACCTTCTCCAGAAATAAGTATCACTGAAAATAAATCTCTATTTAGATTTTCTGCTGTGTATAATGTATTCCTCTGTGCACCGCCTAATTCAAGTTTTGTTATAATATGTGCTACCTTAATTTTTTCTTCCATTTATTAATTCTGCAATTTCTTTTCCGTCAAGGATTGATTCTTCCATATATGAATATTTCCAGGCACCAAATCTTCCTATAGAAAAAATTTTATTTTTTTTGAGAAATGATTGAATAATTTCTAATGCTTCGTTTCGGTTTCGGTTATATATTATATAGGCATATCTTATTGGTAGAATATTAAGAGTCAGAATTTTATCGCCCTTTTTAAGAATTCCGCAGGCGTTTAAATCTTTAATGGTTTTTTCTAAAGCATTTTTTTGGTTTAGATTTTCTCCAAATTTTGTGGAGACCTCAACATAGATTGAACTACATCCATCAGGCACAAGATATCTTGAAAAATTGTGATAAAATCCTACTCTATAAAATATAAATTTTTTTTCAGGGAAATAAATCCAGTGTTTATCTTTTTGTATTGCTCCTTTTTTTATGCCGATGTTAAAACAGTAAACAGAGTTGCATAATAGTTTCTCTTTAGCATTTTTTATTTTTTCAGGGAGGTTTTCCATAATTGACAAAAGTTCAGGAAGAGGAATTGTTGTTATAAGATGCTCATATTTCATTTCTCCTTTAGATGAAACTATGTATTTTTTTCTCCAGTTGATTTTTTTTACTTCAGCGTTTAATAAAAGTTTTTCTCTTTTTATTTTACAAAGTAGAGAATCTATTAACGACTGAATCCCCCCTCTTACCGGATAATAAAAGTATGAATTGTAACCATATAGAGTTTTCATATCTTGAAAGGCGCCAAGCAGAACTTCCTCAAGTTTCGGTTGTGGCACAAATTCAGTCACCCATTCAGCAGTCATTTTGTCTAATGAAAATCTCCAGAGTTTCTCATTATAGGGAATAAAAAAATTTTTTGCAAAACCATCTCCAAAAGTGTGAATTGCCCATTTTTTGAAAGAACTTTTTTTATCAGGGATATTGGCTTTGACTAATGTTTCAACAAGACCTTTAATACACTCCTTTTTTATCTTTTCAGGAAGTCCATATAGATTTGCCTGAAATGGATAACGGGTAAAAATATTATTTGAATAAATCCAAGAGTTTCTTCTTATTTTTTTAATATTATTCTTTAAGAGTTCCAGTATCAGTTTTTTTGTATAATCTGACCTTAAATGTAAAAGATGTCCTGTGTAATCGAATATAAAACCATTGTCAGTAATTGACCTGCATAAACCACCTACTGAATTTTCTTTTTCTAATATAAGATAGTCGTTTTTTAAGTGAAATGCAGTTGAAAGGCCAGTTATGCCTGCACCGATAATTATATTATTCAACTTCTATTTCTCCAAGTTTGAAAGCAAAAAATAATGCAATTAAAAATGTCAATATAAAGAGAGTCAGTGCATAGTAAAATTTAGTTATTGTCACAAGAAATGAAATTACTGATAGTATAATACCGCAAATATATGTTAGGACCAAAATTTTTTTTCTTGAATATCCCATTTTTTCCAGTCGTAAAGCAAAATGGTCTTTACTTCCAAGAAAAGGTGATATCCCCTTTTTCCATCTGAAATATATAACAAGAAATGTATCGTAAATTGGTATTGCAAGAATTAAAATAGGAGCAAAAAGTCCAATGTTGTTTACATCAGTATATCTTGTGCCTAAAGAGATTGAAGAAAGAATAAAACCAATTAATAAACTTCCGGTATCACCCATAAAAATCTTAAACTTTTGGCTTAAGTTGTAAGGTAAGAAACCTAAACATGAACCAGCAAGCGCTATGCTTGCAAAGTTTACATATATTTTTTCTTCGCTGGGTAGCCCTATAAAGAAAAATCCCAAAGATGCAATTATAGCGATTCCAGAAGAAAGTCCATCCATAATATCAATGATATTTAAGGAGTTTGTGATTCCTACTATCCAGATAGTTGTTATAATTAACCCAAACCATTCTGGTTTTATGAACTCTATTTTTATTCCATAAAAAATGATTAAAATTGCTGCTGATATCTGAACAAAAAACTTCAATCTAAAGTTTAGTCCATCTTTTTTTATGTCATCAATTAAGCCAAGTATGAATATAATTAAACTCCCAAGAAAGATTCCTCTTAAAGACCTGAGTGTCCCTGTTGGGAAACTTGTTAAAATTCTTATAAATGTAAGTCCGACCCAGAATGAAATTGCAATGCTTACTCCACCAAGATATGGAGTTGGTATTTTATGTGTTTTTATGTTTGAATGAGGTATATCCAATATATTTAATTTGAGGGCTATTGTCCTCATTATTGGCGTTAGTATTAAAGAGATAACAAAAGTTAAAATAAAACAGATTAAATAGTACATTTTTTATAATACGAAAAAGCAAATTTTTAATCTGGAGTAAACAAAAAAATAATATAAAATTTTGAAAATTAATTCAACTTATAGAGAAAGATATTGTTGTGTGAAAATAACAAAGGTAAGTTATTAATAAATTCTTTCCAGATTTTTTCTCCTGCGTTATTAAGTTTGAAAGTTTCGTATGAACTTATTCTTTCTGCTTCATTTTTGTTGAATAAGATATGTGTAAAGCCAATATTTTTCAGGTAAGAGTTTACTTCTTCTGTTTTTTTCGCTTCATTTAAAACCTCTGTAATTATATTTGGAATACAAACATTTTCAGCAATATAGTTTCTTTTGCAATAGAAACCTCTTGTTTCACCAATGAATAAGATTTTTGAATCATCTGGTAAGTTCATGTTTATAAACTTAAAAACCGGGTAGGGTGAATATTTCAATTTTCTTGTAAGATATTCTTCTTTTGACTCAAATCCAAGCGCAACTTCCCAGGGCTGAATTACACTCTGGACATAAAAGTATATATATAGATTTGAAACAGTATAAAATACAGCCAAAAAGATTGTAAATACAGAGACAAGAAAAAATTTTTTCCGGATAGCGGTTACAATTATATACGAACAGATAATTGCAAATATTGCAATAACAGGTAAAAGGAATCTTAAAACAAAAGCAGTGAAAAACCAGATTGAAAAATGTAAAATCAAATATGAAGAAAGCAATCCAACAGGGAATTCTAACTTTTTTATAAAAACTACTAAAGGAAAGATTAGAAAAAATAATGCCCAGCCAAATGTTCCTAAGACATCTGCTCCACTTCCAAATTTTGATAGAATCTTAGAAAAATTAAAAGGAGAATAAAAAAACTCTTTTAGGACATCATTTTTTGTTGAGTATTCCTCAAGAATAGAAAAATAATTTTTTACAGATATTTCAATGATGGGAATTTTACCATAGCCAAATATTTTTGTGAAAAATGGAAAAACAGGATTTCCTGTATTTATTATATTTCTTATTGCCCATGGTGAAAAAATCAAAAAACAAATACCAACAAATATAAAAATTTCTTTCAAAGTATACTTTTTATGTTTTATGTAAAAGTAAAATAAAATTGCAGTAATGACAAGAAGTGGAATTATTCCTGTGTATTTAACTCCGGAAGCAAAACCGCAGAAAATTCCTGAAAGTATCAAATATTTTATAGAATTTTCTTTCAGAAATAAAACAATGGCATAGATACTGGCAAAAGTATAAAATAGAAGTCCTGTTTCAACATAAGTGCTTGGCCCAAGTAGCATAACAGAGGTTGAACTTAGAAAAAGTGTTACTGCAAGAATAGAAATTTTTCTTTCGAAGAATTTATTACAGAATGAATATATCCCAAAAACAGTAAAAAGGACAAAGGAAAAGGATATTAAATTTGGCACGATTTCATCCCCTGTAAGAAGACCAAAAGTAAAAAGCATTTCCATATTTTGAGGAAAACTTGAGTATAAGTTTCTTGGAAAATATATGAGTTTTTTTAGAGTTATGTATAATTCAGGTAAGGCAAGATGGTATACGAGAGAATCATAATAAGTTGGTGGTGCAAAACAGGACAAAAACATTAAACACAGACATACCAAAGATATAAAAATAAGAACAAATTCTATTGGTGAAAGATTGTATTGTTTTGTAAATCTTGAATTTATTTCATGTAAAAATTTTTTTGGTTGAAGATTTTTTATAGAGTTAATATTCAGGATTAGAATTAAAAATATAATGATGAACAGGAAAATTTTTCTAAAACCAGCAGTTATTCCAAGAAAAAACAGAATAAGAGAAAGAGAACCACTCCCGAGAGAAAATTCAAAAAAGATTTTTTCTAAGTTTGATGAGAAATTTAATTTTGAATATTTAATAAGCCATTTTCCTGTTAAGTTTGCTAAAAATATAAAGAGAATCATTGAAAAAATTTCATAAATCTTAATAGAAAACCCACTGATAGGATAAGCAATAAAATAATTTATTGAGAAGAATACAGCAAAAACAATATAAAAAATTAAGTAGATTTTGGAAAGAATAATTTGCATTTTTTTAATAAATCTTAATAGAAAACCCACTGATAGGATAAGCAATAAAATAATTTATTGAGAAGAATACAGCAAAAACAATATAAAAAATTAAGTAGATTTTGGAAAGAATAATTTGCATTTTTTTAGGCCTGTTTTATGCAGAAAAAGTTTCAGGATGGTCAAAAGTGTCTCAAGACCATATTTTGTACTTCTTATGAAGTTTATTGAGGATGCTTCCTTGAAATATTTTGCAGGAACAGGGACATCTCCTATGCGGAATCCGAAATATGATGCCTGAATTAACATTTGCTGGTCAAAAACGAAATCGTCTGAATTATTTTCCCATGGAATTGCTTCAAGAACTTTTCTTGAATACGCTCTTAGGCCGGAGTGCCACTCGCCGAGGTTTTGTCCGAGAAGCAAATTTTCTAAGATTGTCAGAAATCTGTTAAAGAGGTATTTATATAGAGGCATTCCGCCAGAGAGTGCTTCTTTTCTTGTTCTTATGCGATTCCCGAGCATAAAGTCACAGATGCCGTCTTTAATAAAGGCAACTAAATAAGGAATAATTTTAGGATCATACTGGTAATCAGGATGAATCATAACTACAATATCTGCCCCATCTTTCAGTGCTTCAGTGTAACATGTTTTTTGATTAGCACCATAGCCAAGATTTTTACTATGGACTATTGTTTTAAGACCAAGTTTTCTTGCTATTTCTACAGTTTTGTCTTTGGAGCAATCATCAACAAGGATTATTTCATCTGCTGTACCAGATGGAATTTCCTTTACAGTTTTTTCAAGTGTTTTTTCAGCGTTATATGCTGGCATTACTATTATTGTTTTCATAGAGGTTTAACCTGCCATAAAAATTTTCTGTTTCTTGTATCATTTTTTCTATTCTGAATTTTTGCGATATTTTTTCCTTTGCTTTTTTCCCAAATTCAATTGCCTTTTCTTTATTAGATACCACAAATTGAATTGCATTTGCAAGTGCAGGCGTATCTCCCGGTGGGACAAGAACTCCGTCAACCATGTGTGTTATTAGTTCTGGCACACCGCCAACAGAAGTTGCAATGATTGGTTTGCCATAAGCCATTGCTTCAAGTATTACATTTGGAGTTCCCTCCCAGAGGGATGGCAGAATAAAAATATCACAACAAGAAATAATTTTTTGCGAGTCAGTTCTCCAGCCAGTGAAGATTACTTTTTTTTCTAAACCCAATTTTTTGACCTTGCGTTCTAAATTCTTTCTTTCAGGGCCGTCACCTATAATTAACAAAGTGAAAAAGTGAGAAGGTGAGAAAGTGAGAGAGGATAGTGCATCAATTAGAAATTCGATTCCTTTTTGTTTGTGAAGTCGGCCACAGGTTACAATAAGAGTAGATTCTGGAGAAACATTAAATTCTTTAAAGATTTTGTCTCTGTCGCCAGTAGTTAAATTTTCAACATCAATTCCATTGTAGATAACTTCAATTTTTTCTGAAGGAGCAACCTTTTTTTCAATAAGAAAATTTTTTAATGCATTTGAATTAACAAGAAATTTTGTCGAAATGTCTGATGTCAATTTTTCAAAAAAAAGATGCCACTTTTTTTGTTTTTCCATAACCCTTATTGATGAAATTACAGGAATCTTTAAACCAGAAAGCCAAACAGAAATTTTTCCAATTATGTTTGCCTGAAAAAGAAAGGTATGAACAATTGCGGCATTTCTTTCTTTAATCAATCTTTTTATTTCCAAAATAACTTTCAAAAATCCTATCGGCAAAAAAAAACCAAAGGTCTTATGAATATTGAAATTTTTAACTTCTATATTTTCTTCAGAAATCTTTTTTGCATAATATCCATAAGATTTTAAACTACAGACCACTGGCAAATATTTTGTTTTATCCAGTCGTTTTACTGTTTCATATAACATTTTTTCAGTTCCGCCGATATTTAAATCAGTTATAAGATATAAAACTGAAATTGGCATTTTAGGAAACCCCAAAGAAATAACTCAAAAAAGCAGACCTAAAGGTTTGCCCCACATATTCAATATAATTCTTTTCTCAGCAACTTCCTTTTTTAATCTTAAATCTTCAATCTTAGTATATACACATTCACATTTTCTGTTGGTATAAAATAATTTCTGAATTTTATTCCTAAAATTGTTTTTGGCTCAGGGAAAAATTTTATTATTTCATAATAGTTTTTTAATTTCTGTATTAAGGAACTATCTTCAGGTTGATTTGTTAAAACTAAATACTCTGGAAGTTTTGAAACTATTTGGTCATTTATCTGATTTTCATCTGTTGGAAAATTTATCAACTTATATTTAAGAAACTTAATTGCAGGAAAATGCCCTGGTAGTGCCCAACCCCTTGGAATACCAATTGAACTTCCTTGTGGTATATTTTCATTTATCCATTTCCCAGCAAATGTCAAGTTGCCTTTCTGGACGAAAAGTGCCATACAAAAAATTGTTTGTGAAACCAATAATAAAAAAATTAAAATTAAGTAAAATGTTATTAGAATTCTTATAATCTTATTTTTAGACAACAGTTCAGAAATTCCTATAGAAGTATACACATTTAGAAATAAAAAAGTCGAAGTAAATACACCTGTGTGATTCATAAAGAACGCAGAAAAAATAAAGAATCCTATTGTAATAATTATAAAAAAATAAGACTCTAATTTTTTTGCTTTATATAAAAATATAATACCTAAAAAAGTCAAAGGTAAAAATATCCAAAAGTTAGAAAAATCAAATACTTGTTTGATAAATTTAAATCCATCTACCAAATTGAATTTGCCATAACCATATCCTACCCGGTTATGCAAAATAGCACTATTATAAAATCGATGAAAATTATAAACTACATATGGCGTAAGAATTAAATATATAATAACAGATAGAAAAGTGTAAAGAAGAATTTTCTTAATTAGACTACTTTTAGATGCATTTTTATCATTAATTAAAATCAAAATGGGCAACATTAAAATAAAAAATCCATTACTGAGTAACGAAGCCGTGGATAGACCTAGACATATAGATATTGCTAAATAGTCGTTTAATTTTTTTTCTTTTATTGCCTTTATACATAGATATAATGCAAGAAGCATCCAGAACATTCCAAAGGTATGAGGTTTTACTTGGTGACTGTATGTTATTAAAAGAGAATTAAGTGAACACAATATCATTGCTATTATTCCTGTTAGTTTATTCCATAAAGCACTAGTAATTAGGTACACCAAAATTATACAACATAAAGCTGAAATTCCACTGAAAATACGTGACATAACATAGATTCTTTCAATTTGTTCAGGATGGGAAAAATAATAAGAAACATCTGTTGTTATATTCACTAATTTTAGAATATTTGATAACATTAGCCATGCACCTAATGAATAGTAGTAAAAAGCTCCATGGGTATAGTTTGTTTTCGGATCAAAATCAAGTTTTTTTGGATTCATATTAGATATTGCTTTAATAACTTGTTGTTCGTCGCTTAGTACCAATCCTAAAAAATATCCACGACTAAAGTCAAGTATTGTCTCTTCAGATAAAATTTCAAATGAGGAGTGCATATGTGGTGAAAAATACTTTATAAAAGTGTTATGGTCAATTTTAGTACGTAAATTGGCAAACGCCATCGATTTATTATAAAATTTATCTCTCAATTCAAGCATCTTTGGCATCATTTCTTTAATTTGGCCTACGTTATCTAAGACCTGTAAACTACGTTCCCAATTTGGTGTACCATGGTTTGTCCCCAAAAAATGTATAATGGCTGAAATAATTAGGATAACAACCAAAGTTGTAATATTGATAGATTTATTTTTCATGGCTTTACTGCGATTACAAAGAGATTCATGCCAATTGGTAGTTTGACATTTTTTTCAAGTTTACTTATAAAAGGTATAAGTTTATCATAAAATATTGTTTGAAAAATTGGAAATTCTGATCTTTTAAAGATTCTTGCATTTAACAACCAACCAATCAATCCAAATATATTGTGATATTGAATCTTTTCAATTGTGAAATTTACTCCTGATAATTTTTTTACAATGTCATATTTGGAATAACGACGAAAGTGTCCTACTTTTTTATCCATAGTACCATATGCGTTTTCAATCGCAGGAACTATTAAAAGCAATTTTCCATTTTTTCAAGTAAATCAAACATATTCTTTAGTGCTTTGATATCATTATCAATATGCTCTAAAACATTAACGCATATAACGGTGTCAAAACTGTTTTCTCCTAATTTCAGAACTGACCTGTCAGTAATATCAACTTCATAAAATTTTATTTCTGGGTAATCTATTTTCATATGTTTTATAAAATTTTCAGATTTATCAATACAGGTTAGCCTATTATAGTTTGCCAAATATTTAGTCAGATTTCCAATTCCGCATCCGACTTCCAAAATGTTTTTTCCTAAAGAAGGTTTTAGTAAATCAAAAATCCATCTATTATAATTATGGGTTATTGCAAATGTCCTTAGAACTTCATATTGATAGTTTAATGAGTCCATCTTAGTGCTGATTTTTCAAATTTAAAAATTAGTGTTTTATAGTAAGTGATGTCAGATTTAAGCATTCCCCCACTTCCAAAGTATTTATCTTCTACTGTGGCGATTTTCTGACAATTTAGGTCAGAAAAATCGGTTCCAAATTTTTTAATACTATCTTCATCTAAAACTAAATATTTTATATCTTTTTCTTCTATGAATGAGAATAAATTTTTTCCTGTGACTTTTTGGTAATATGAAAAAGAAAAATTTGCATAAAATCTATCTGGGAATTCAAACCATAAAAAAGGGTCGCCAAAAATTTTTCCGTCTTCAGATATATTTTGTCTTACTTTTTTTATAAAAGTATTATAGTTGGTTCCTGCATATTTGTAGCTTATGTAACCTAATTGTGATAAATAAAAGAATGACAGTGCTACTGGCAAAATCAAACCTGCTTTATTTTTGTCTTTTATCAGTGTTGTGACTCCTAAGCTGAATAATATAATTAAAAAAGGATATATGAATAAGATATAATATGGTGCCTTTTGAGCGACTATAAGAGTAAACATGATGAGAAAAGTTATTATGGTTATAATTGGATATTTTTTGTTTTCGTGCTTTGTTATGATGCCGAATATAATTCCAGAAAATAAAAGTATAAATTCAATGATATTTCTGTGTCCGGTTGCCAACCAGTACCAACTGATATATCTTGTGAGTTCTTTTTTTATCATATGCAAAATACTGAAGCCACTTAAAATAGGTGCCTTAAACTCATTATTTACAATACCATACCACTGATTAAAAAAAACATCTGGGTTAACAAAAATATGTGTATAAACCCACCAGAAAAATCCTAAGAAAATACCAGAAAAACAAAAGAGAAACTGATTCATCATTTCATAAAGCTTTTTGGACCTTAATTCAGAAATAAAAAAGATAGATAATAGAATTGGAATAATTATCCCATTCAGATGAACATCTAAGGAAAGTCCAGCAGTTAATCCAGTTAGAAAAAAAAGCGAATTTGAATTTTTTTCTCTAGCTAAAAAAAACAAATATATTGTAAGAAGAATAAATAGAGTAAGTAACATATCTTGTCTTGCTCTGTGGCTTAGAAGAATAAACAGACCTGAAAGTGACAGTAGGACGGTTGACAAAACTGCAACTTGATTATCAAAAAGTTTCTTTGCCAAAAGGAAGGTTAAAAAAAGAACCAGAAGTCCAGAAAACAATGAAGCCGCTCTTGCCTGATAAGGACCAAGTCCAAACAAAAACAAAAATGGTATCTGTAGAAAACCAAATATTCTACCGTGATAAATATCTGATTTTTCTAAGTTGTAAATTCCTTCAAACATTGGGGCGGAAAATTTTCCTGTTTTCAATAACTGCCAGGAAGGTTCTGTCATCCATACATCATCCAAATCAATTATTGGATATTTGTCAAGAAAATACAGATGCCATATTAAATAAACTATTGAAAAACCAATTAATATTTTTTTTATGTTCATTTTTGCTTGTGTATCAGTTCATCTTTGAGCAAAATTCTTTCAAGCCATACATATAAGATTGAAAACAAATATTTTTTCTGAAGTTCTTTTAGTTTATGTTTTGAAACACCACTTGTTCTACCATACCAGTTAATTGGAACGACTGTATAAGAAAATCCACGAACCACTGCCTTAAGGGGAATCTCAACGGTAATATTGAACTGATTTGAAATAAGTGGTTTGATGGATTCAATAACTTCTCTTTTATATGCCTTAAAGGCATTTGAGATATCATTACACTTTAAACGGAATAAATATTTAATTGCAATGTTGCCGATACGGTTTAGGAAAAGTTTTAATTTTGGATAATCTTTTACTATTGTTCCTTTTATAAATCTTGAACCAAAAACACAATCATAACCTTCCTGTAATTTTCTGTAGTATTTTACAATGTCTTTTGGGTCATCAGAAGCATCACCCATACAGATTACCACTGCATCTCCAGTGATGTGTTCAAGACCCTCCTTTATTGCCCTACCAAAGCCTTTTGGCGGTTTTCTATTGACAACTTTTATATTTGGATTTTGTGTAGATAATTTTTGTGCAATTTCACCGGTTTTGTCTTGACTATTGTCATTTACAATTATTATTTCGTAAGTGATTTTTTCTTTCTCAAGTTCATTGACGATCTCTTTAACAACATTTTCAATTACTTTTTCTTCGTTTTGTGCTGGAATAACTATTGATAGTTTCATAAAACTTTATAAATGAATATTTCAGGTCCTTTCTGAATTTTTGTTTCTTCTTGTGGAAACTTAATTATTAACTTACATTTTTCTGGAACTGAATTATAAAAACTTCGCAGTGACATAACTTTTGAATTCAATCCACTTTCTCTATCTTTGCTGTTTACAATTATATATTCTATATTTAATTTTTTAATATAGTCAAATCCAGAACTTAAATCAACCAGGTCCTGAACTTTTTGTGCTTCTTGAACAAGTTCTATTGTTCCACTGACTTCTTCAGGTGGCCGTAAGATCCTGTAAATTTCATATCCATAATTTCCGCCAGGATGCACATCCAATTGGTATTTTAAATATTCTTTCTTATAATGATTTAATTCGACTGCACGTTTATATAATCTTTCCAGTTGTTCTTTTGTTTCTTTTATCGGCGGCGAATGGGGATACATATCAATTAAGATTTTTGTGCCATAAGGAATATTTTTTTCAATCCATTCCTTTGCGACTGTTCTTGTGTCTTTTAGGGTATAAGAAGAGTCAAGTTTTATGCAAAACAATATTGATGGAATAAGAATAATTAAAAACAATGAATTAAACAAAAATTTTGGCCTTATTTTTTTGTAAATTGTTTCAGTTAATCTTGCTCCGGCCAGGATAAAAAAAGGGAAAGCAGGAAATAAATATCCTGCTCCAGAAGAATGGTAAAAAACCACTGGTATTGAAAATACAATTGTTGCAAGTATTATAATATAATTTTCAATTTTTTTTTCTTTGAGCAATAAGATTATACCTAAAAAGCATATAATTCCTATAAATGGTGGACCATAAGCAGATGTAATATGTCCGCGATTAGCAATAAATAAGAAATTATAAAGCACCTGAAGGAAGCCCTGATATATACTTTTCCCTTGAGGTGAGGTATGTGCAATGAAGTCATTCAGGAAAGTTTTATAATCAAAAAGTGAATAAGGGGTTCCTATAATAAAGAATAAAATTACTAAAAAAATACCAGTCCATAATATTCTGTCTAAAGGTTTTATTTTTTTTAAATTCAACCAGTATATAACTGGTAACAAAAGAATAAGAGGTATAGCAGTATAAAAAGTAGAAATGGCGAGCCCTGTTAAAATTGATGATATGAAAAAAAATTTTTTTTGTCCTGTCTGCAAAAATGTAATCAAAAAGTAAAATGAAAGTAAGACAAAAAAAACACTTGTAAGATTTGGCTGAATAAGATGTGATGATTCAATTACTGAAGGAATAAAAATCATAAGAAGTACTGCAAAAATTCCTGCCTCATATGACCAAATTTTTTTTGCTATCAAATATAAAATGATAAGTATTCCAGTTGACCAGATTGCAGATAAAGTTCTTAAGATGATATAAAGTGCTGTTGGATTTTTAAGAAATGAATAAGCAAAATCATTCGCATTTGAGAATATGCCTAAAATTTTTCCCACAATAAAATAACAGCCACTTATAAAAAGTGTAAAGTATAGATACAAAGATGGATAATTGAAAAAATGAGGATTTAAATTCTTATTTGCCCCCATCCTAAGTGCATAGTTTACTGTTTTATATTCTTCTGTCGTATATAAATATGGAAGGTCAAACCAGATACCCCAGAAACGGACAAAAAAGGCAACTATAAAGATTATAGATAAAAGAAGTTTTTTCTTGTTATTCATAAAAATCATCAATTGGATACCTAGACCTTAAGGGCAGGTATAATTTACTTTGTCTTTTTATAAATTTTATATAGTTTACCCTCATAAACCAATTTATATTCTTCTCTAAGAAGTTTTTGAATATGGTCAAAGATTTCTGATTTATTTTTTTGAAAGTTCTTAAAATCGCATTCATATGCAGGGTCAATTACAATGATATCCGGTTTCATTTTGCTAAAATATCCAAGAGTATGGTCACCTAAAACTCTGTCAAAACCAATATCAAATGAAGTTTCCCATGGAGCAATAATAGTATCTTGTGGTGATAGAATTTGTAAGAGGTATTTTATGTCAGTAAGATATCTTTTATGATATTCATCTCTTTTAAATCTCCATATATTTACACCCGATGAAAGAAGAATCATAAATATGATTGCAAAAGTAATTAGATTTTTAGCCAAAGATTTTTCTTTAAGTTGATTATATAATATTCCTACACATGTTGCATACAATGGAATAATATGGACTAAATACGCAGGCCATTTTCTTCCTGAAATGAAAGTCATGCTTAATATGTATATAGTAGTGAGTGAGAATATTACCTTTGCTTGGTAATTATTTTTGATAAAAAATAGTAATAATATGTATGATATCAAATAAACAAATAGAATAAAAACTAGTATTCGAGAATAAATAGGGAACTGGTCACTGAATCCGTAAGCAAATAGATACCTTAAAAATATTTCATCACGGACTTGTTGCAAAGTTATACCCTTATATGACGGATAATACAAACCAAAAATATTTCCAAAAAACTGATGATAAAACGCATCTATATCCTGAATTATATATAAACCCCAGGCTACACCAGCTATAAAATATGGTATAAGAGATATTAAGATATGTTTTAATCTCAATTTGTTGTGGTCGTGATACAAGATTAGAAATAAAAGTCCAATCCAGCCAAGTATTCCATTTGGATGAGTCATTCCAGACATAACTATAAGAATATGAGATACTAAGAGCGCTATTGAAAAATTTTTTTCTCTAAGAGACAAGTAACTTGCCCAGGAAGCAAAGGCAAGTGCTGCGCACATAATATCCATGGATCTTCCATGAGCAGAAAACCTAGTATATATAAAATCAGTACTAATTAAAATTAGTGAAATTAAAATTGTTCTAGTTTCAGTTTTGAGTTTTAATAACAGAATAAGCCAAGATAATAAACCAATCAATCCAAAGAAGATAGAAAGATATCTCTGTTGAAGTAATCCTATCCCAAAAAATTTAAACCAAATTGAACGTGTTAATACATTTAGTGGAGGTTGTGCATAGAAGTGTTTATCTAAACCTTTAAATCTTGGTTGGAATTCAAATGGAGAAATCTTCTCAATACCAGGTATCCCCATATATCCATTTTTTATCAAATTTACAGAGATGTTCGCTTCAAACATTTCATCTTCGTGAGGTTTTTGGATATATATCAACCCTATGGCAAAAAAGAGGTATAAAGCTATGGGTAAAATAATAAATTTTATTTTAATAAGTCTATCCCCCTCGGCCTAAATTCAGAAACTTTTTCAGAAACATTATCATAGAGGAATATAAATATCCTCTTGGAAGAGTTCTATAGTAGCCATTTTCTTCTTTAATAAATTTTACATTGAGAAGATCTTCTATTTCGCGCTTAATTTTGTCTTCCATATCGTAAGCTTTTGCAATCCCTTCAAAAGTGAGTTTTTTTTCAGGTGAATTTTCTATCTCTATCAATATTCTTGCAGAGACAGACCTGTCAACTATAAAATAAAACTGGCAATAACCCATGAATAAAAAAGCGTATAGCATAAACCCGACAGAAAAGTTTAGAATTTTTGAGAGCGTTAAGACAGCTTTAGAAGTTAAGTGTTGGTCCGCTGGCATTAAGACAAGTATATCTGCTGGAATTAAAATATAGAGAACAATATATACAGGAATCAATGCGAAAAAAATGTTTTTTATTATTCTGAATCTTTTTTCAAAAGGTCCTAAAAAATGAAAAATTAAAACATGTATAGTCAGAAATAAAATAAAACAGAAAAAACCAATTATTAATCCTTTTAACATAGTTTCTTATTCAATGAATAATACAGTGCAGGAATACTTTTAGAGTGGTCAAGACAAAAATAAAAACTTTCTCCTCCGTCAGAAACAGTTCGCACAAGTAAAGTTTTCCAAGGTCTGAAATAATACCCGGGGGTTGATTTTGGTGCTTCTTTTTTATAGTTTTTTCCTATATTTTGTATGTCAAAAACTGCTGTTGTAAAGTTGCTTATTCTTTTTCCATTTTGATTTGCAACATTTCTTGCCATTGAAAGTGCTTTTAGAAAAACTTCTGGCCCCATTACAGCGGTTCCAAAACATAAAAGCACTCCGCCTTCAAGTTCTGTAACGCTCTGTGCAAATCTTAAGAAATCTCTGTAAGAAGTTTCTCCAAGTGCTGCGCCATTGCAGTTTGGGTGCTCATGAATTATGTCATAGCCAATTCCAACATGCACTGTGACAGGAATATTTAGACGATAACCCGCTGCCAGAATGCTAAAATTTTTATACTTGTAGTTGCTTTTTTCAATGAATTTGCCAATACCTTCTCCCATTCCAAGTTTTTTTCTGTATGCGTCAAAAATTATATCATTCAGTTCACCTGTTTCTTTCCAGAGTCCAAATTGACCTTCTTTTATGTATTTTGCTACACTTTCTGTTGTTTTGCCAAATCTTGCCAGTTCATATTCATGTATTGGACCAGAACCGTTCATTGCAATGTGTGTAAAAATTTTCTTCTCCATTAAATCAATAATGTATTTTGAAATGCCAGAGCGAATCACATGAGAACCCATCATAAGAATTACCTGACTTTTATTTTCTCTTGCAGACATTATTTTTTCAGAAAGTTTGATTAATTTAGTTTGATGTGAGGTATTTAGTGAATTATATATCTGTTTTGCATAATTCAAGTTAATTTCTTTGAATGCCTTAATAGATAGGTCTGATTTCCGTTTAGAAATTGGCAAAATTTTAAGTTTACTTCTATCAAATTCATTTTTCATTTTCTATAAAGTAATATGAAATTAAGTGACATATTGCTGACTGAATGTCTTCGACATGTCCATAGTGTTTTGATGGAATTACAATTGGAAGGTCAACCATTTTTGTCAATGTGCCTTCACGGTCGCCTAAAATTGCAGCAGTTTTTATTCCATTTGATTTTGCAAATTCAACTGCTTTAACAACATTTGGTGAACTTCCACTTACACTAAATACTAATAATAAGTCATCTTTCTGAAAGAAATTTTTAATCTGTTCAACAAAAATATTTTCAAAACCAGTGTCATTGGCAAGAGCTGTAACCCATGGTGTATTATCAACTAAAGAGAACACCTTAAATCTTTTTTCTCTGTTCAGGGATGCACCCTTTCCAAGGTCAACAGTTAAGTGAGAACTGCAGGCAGCATCTCCGCCATTGCCTATAATGAAAATATTTTTACCATTGTTTCTTGCTGATCTTAGCATTTCAATTAGTTCAGCAATTTTATCAATGTCAATTTTTTTGAGAATTCTTATGTGTTCGTCAATAAAGGTATTGAGCCATTCTTTCATCTGATTTAGATTCCTCGCTAACGCTCGGAATAAATGCTCCCTATCGGTCGCATTTACTTCATAAAACTCTGAATGAGTTTAACTAAATCAGCATATTCCACTGATTCTTTGTTGCCAAGATACTGAACAGCAAGTGCACCAGCACAATTTCCTACGAATGCTGTGATTTCGGGTTCTATGTCCAGATAAGACATAGGTGAAGTTAATGCCAGTACAGCATCTCCTGCACCAATTGTATCAACTACTTTCCAGGATAATGCAGGCACCTTGTAATAGTTGCCTCTAGAGTAGTAAAGTGTTCCTTCATGACCGAGAGTTATATTTATTTTTTCACATTTAAGTTTTTTCGAAATTTCTTTTATCATTGGTTCTATCTTTCCATGCTGGTTATGACAGGCGAGTCGTATCTCAACATGGTCTATACATACAAAATCTGCCCTTGGATATTTTGTTATTAGATTAAACCCGAGATTTGCACTGTTTGACTGTGCCATTGCTACAAGGTAAGGCGATTTTTTGCACAGAGTTTTTATAATTTTTTCAGTTATAAATCCGTGTCCAAAGTCAGCAGAGATTACAAAGTCATATTTCTTTACAAGTTTATTGAACAAACTGATTGTTTTTTCTTCTGTTTCAGTAGTTATTGGTTTATCATTAAGATAACATATTTCAAACATTTTCTGGTCAAATACATTTTCAAGATATCTACTTTTTACTATGGTTGGACCATCTTCGCGATAAACAGGATAAAGTTTTATATTCGGTTTTAGATTTTTTCTGATGAGATTTTCTTTTGAATTTTCTTTTCCAAGCATTCCTATAACTGCAACTTCTTTTACAAAATCAGCAATGTTATTTGCTACACATAGTGCTCCACCAAGATATGATTCACTATTTATGAATTTTGATGATACAACAGTTGATTTTGATGCTCTCTGATAGAGATAACAGAAATTGTATTCGTCTATTATTGGTTCACCTATAATAAGCACACGAAGATTTTTTATTTTATTGAGTTGTTCAAGAACCTGGTCAACTGTGAATTTTGAAGTGAATTTATTTAAGAAGTTTTTGATAGGGTCAGGAAGTATATCAAAATGTTCTTTCAGAAGTTTTGTTGATGAAAAAATTTCTTCATTTGTAAATACAAGTTTTCCGCCAATTGATTTAATGACTTCTTCTTCACGCAATAAGCGTCCAGTAGTGTCAGTTTTAGCTGAGCCAAAATCTCCACCTTTGACATACAGGTCTGGTTTTAATGTCTTTATTGTTTCTTCAGCAGTAGGCCATTTGTTTATTGAGACATAATCAACACACTCAAGCGAAGCAATTGATTCTGCTCTCTGTCTTTCGTTGAAGACGGGTCTGCCCGGGCCTCTTTTTACATATATGTCAGGGGTAACTGTAACTATAAGCACATCACCTAATTTCTTTGCTGCCTGGAAATGTTTTATATGGCCAAGATGCATCAAATCAAAGCAACCATGGCATAGAACAATTTTTTTACCCTGTTTTTTGAGTTTAGAAACTATTTCAGATAATTTGTTTAGGTCTTTTATTTTTTGTGAAGTGCTCATTTTTCTCAAAAATTATATTATATTTTTTATTCAAAAATCAAATTTTGATTGCCATTTTTTCCAGAAATCATTCAATTTCTTAAATTCCTCATAGGTTTGTAATGATGTTTTTGCTTCCGAGACAATAAAACCAGAATATCCTGATTTTTTAATTAAATTCAGAATGTATAAATTATGTTTAGGTGAATGATGAATATGAGTATGCCATAAATCTGAACCAAAAGTATAACCGGTCAAATGAATATGACTGGCTTGTTTTATTATGGGTACGAAAACTTCTTCATAAACCCCTGCACATTCCATTTGCATATGCTCCATATCCAGACAACTTCCTATATTGTATCTTCTAATAAATTTCAAAGGTTCATGAACACTGTAAACATTTTCAACACATAGTTTTGTTTTTATTTTTTTGAAAATTCTAATTATATTTTCCCACTCATCTTCCCAATAGACATTGTGGAAAACTACTACCTCAGCAAATATTTCTTTCACCAATTTTGCTAATTTTGTTGGATTATAACCATTATTTGGTGCATGGACAGAATATCTTAAAGGAAAATTTTTACATGTATGTACTATATCTTGTAAGTCCTTTTCAAGCATTTCCTTATTTAGATATAATTCAACTGCCTTTATTCCTGCTTTATGTATATCTGAAAGAATATGTTTTTGAGGAGCACACTTTGCTGATAGAATGATATGTGAATTGTTTTTCATAAAACTAAATAAAATTCACATGCATTGGAATCTCACCTTCTGGTTGTTTTAGTTCTGCTTCTCCATGTTTTAAATCCCATAGGAATTCATTTACTTTATGCTGAAGGCAAAGAGTTCCGCACATTGTTCTTGCATCAAATTTATCAGAAGCAATAAGATTCATAACTTCCCAGTATCTTTCACTTTTCCATATTTCTTTAAATGATTTATCTACGATATTACCGATGTGATATTTTTTGTATTTATTGTTAAATAGCATCCCACAGGGAGCAACAAGCCCTGAACCAGAAAATTGAGTAATAAAGGGTGGACCATAGCACTGAGAATATTTTCTTTTACCTTTACTTAAAATTTTAGACCATTTAGCTTTTACCAGGTAATTGTCGTCAGAATAAGTTTCTGCTTCTTTTAGAATGTCAATCAATTCAAAATATTTGTCATAATTTACCCCTAAACTGCCTTTTTCATCATCGCTGCAGTGTTTTATAATTGAATAATCAACACCAAGTTCTTTGCCAAGTTTTGCAAAAGGTATAATCTGGTCAGAAAATTGAGGAAGTAAAACCATTTGTAAACCGAGGGTGACTTCAAGTTTTCTTTCCCTTTTGATTCTCACACATTCTTTAATTGTATTTATAACTTTATAAAAGCATTCCTCTTTACAACCCATTATTTGAGAATATCTTTTTGGTTCAGCAGCAGATATATTAAATCTTAAATAAGTTAAACATGGCAAAATTTCCTCTAATTTTTCATCTTTTAATAAATATCCGTTAGTTCCAAGAGCCATATCAAGCCCATTTGATTTTCCTCTGAGAATTGCATCATATAAATAAGGAGAGCATGTGCTTTCACCGTCACTTACAAAACTTATTGCCTTTACACCTATTTCTGCAGCATCGTCAAGAAATCTAAATATTACATCTCTTGTCATTCTCTTTTCGTCATTTGCCTGCAATTGGCCATAACAATAGATACATCTATAGGTGCATCTTCTGGTTAAAGCACAATCTATAGTGATAGGTGCAATTCTTTCTCCTCTAAGCCAGGCTTCAACTCTATCTTTGTGCCATAAAAGTTTGTGTCCGTCAAGAATTAAACTCTTCATTATATCGCCTTGCAGAAACAGAATCAGAAATAAATGTGCTTGTTTTTTCTCTTTTTGTAAAATAGATGTCCCTTAATAATCTAAAGTAACCCTTTATTACTTCTTTAAGTGAATGTAAAGTTAAGGCTTTTGATATTCCTTTTTCCCTTCTTTTTAATTTATAAGGGACTTCAGCGAAAAGATAACCTTTTTTGATTAATCTTACAAGAATATCTGTTTGATAAAAAAAACCAGTATCTCTGTGTTTAAGTTCTGTTAATATAGATTTTCTGTAAAGGACTGTCCCGTTTGTATAATTCAGTGAGATGAAAAAAGTATTGTTTATAATGAATTTGTATATATAAGATAACATCTTTCTAAATAGAGAGCGCACTTCTAGGTTAAACACAAATGGAATAACCATATCTACATAGTTCATAAGATAAATATATTGCATAATTTCAAGAGGTATGTTTTCATTATCACCAGGGAGCATACAAATCACATCACCTTTTGCATTGTCTACTCCGTCCCAAAAAGAAGCTCCTATACCCTTTGGTTTGTCATGAGTAATCATTCTGATTTTATCTGGGTATTCATTGATTTTATTTTTAACGATATTAGGTGTATTATCTATGCTTCCATCGTTAATTACTATTATTTCACCTTCTATATTCAATTTTTTAAACGCAGATAAAGTATCATCAATTGCTTGTGAAATATTTTTCTCTTCATTCAGTGCTGGCATAATTACTGTCAGAAACATATTCTTTAAGACCTAAACGCGAATATATGCTGGACCTTTTTCATTTATCCATTTATCTACAACATTTACAAATGGCTCATTAGAAGTATAAGGGTCATATACTTTCACATTTATTAATTTCATTATAGATATATCATCTTGTCCACAGCAATGGGATGCTCCAAGAAATTTGAAATAATTATTACAGCCAGTTCCAATCAATTTGACATCTAAATTTTGTAATACAATATCATTTCTTATTTGTTCTAATGCCCTGAAAACTAAGAAATTCACTATTGAATATACAATTGGTCTTAATCCAGCCAAATTCATTCCAGCAGCAATTCCAATAGTTGCCTGTTCCATCACACCACAGTTAGTAATTCTTTCTGGAAGTTCTTTCTTTAAATTATCAATGACACCAAAACCCATATCGCACACCAGTAAATACAATCTTTTATCTTTGCGAAAGTATGGCAATAAAGTATCTATGATAATTCTTCTGTAATTTTGATTATTATTCATATCTTTTTCCTGCAGATAGTTCTTCTTCTGTTGGAAGACGAAAATGAAATTTAGGAACATTTTCCATACACTTCAGTCCGTAGCCCTTTATTGTTTCTGCTACAATTACTTTTGGTTTTTCTAATGAAGATGACTTTGCAATATTTATACTTTTAATTAGTTTATTTATGTTGTGTCCAGGACAAACTATAGGAAGAAGGCCAAAGCCATTTAATCTTTTTACTACATCTTTTTTTGTAATATCCATTATATTTGTGATAAAATCCATTGCTTGAAGATTATTATGGTCAACAATAATAATAAGATTTTTTAATTTATGTTTAACGGCAAATTGGAGTGCTTCCCAGTTAGAACCTTCCTGTAACTCTCCATCTCCAACTATACAAAAAGTATAATATTTCTTGTTTTGAAGAAATGCAGCGTATGCTATACCAACTGCTATTGGTAATCCGTGTCCAAGAGACCCACAACCTGCTTCTAATCCCCATTCTAATTTTTTTTCTAAACATCCTGAAAGAGATGACTTTTCTGTATAGAAATTTTCCCATTCATTCTTTGGAATAACTCCCAAATCTGCCAAAATAGAATAAATCCCATAGCATCCATGAGCTTTTGAAAAAATTAATCTGTCTCTATCTTCCCATAAAGGATTTTCTGGTTTATATGACATGCATTCATAATATAAGGCAACTAAAATATCAACACATGAAAGTGAAGGAGCAATATGTCCCGCTCCATTTTTTACAGTAATTTCAACAATATCTTTTCTGATTTGGTTTGCTTTTTTCTTTAAATAAGATATTTTATTTTTCATAAAATTGTTTGACAGTTTTTATAACATACTCCAACTGTTCATCAGAAAGATGCTGATGGACAGGCAAGGTAATTATCTTTTTTGTCTGTTCTTCACATACAGGGAAATCGCCCTCTTTATAGCCAAGGTATTTTGCTGCATTTTGCAGATGAACAGGAATTGGATAATGAATTTTTGCTTCAATTCCATTTTCTTCAAGATATTTAATAAGTTGGTCTCTTTTTTCTACCTGAATAACATAAGTGTGATATACCTGTTTTACATTTTTCTTGCGAGGAGGAACTTTTATTTCTGGTATTTTAGAAAATGCCTCATCATACTTTTTCGCGTTTTCTATTCTTTTATTTGTAATTTTGTCTAAAACATTCATAAGACGATTAGCAACAATTGCCTGCAGTGTGTCAAGGCGACTGTTATAACCAAAAATTTCTACTTCATCTCGGGTTTTCAGGCCGTGGTTTCTCAATAGAATTAATTTTTTGTAAATCTCATCAGAATTTGTTGTAATTACACCACCATCGCCCCATACATTTAAGTTTTTTAAAGGATGCATACTAAAACAGCCAGTTATTCCAAATGAGCCAACTGGTTTTCCATCGATTGAAGCACTTATTGCCTGTGCAGCATCTTCAATCACAAATAGATTGTGTTTTTTTGCAATGTCAATTATTTTTGGCATATCAGCAGGATTTCCTGTTAAGTGAACTGGTATAATTGCTTTTGTGCGAGGAGTAATTGCTTTTTCTATTAAATCGGGATTTATATTGTAGTCATCCTGGACATCAACGAATACAGGTCTTGCACCTGTTGCTACTATTGCTCCTACAGTTGCTATAAAAGTGTTTGGCACGGTTATAACTTCATCTTGCGGGCCAATTCCAACTGCTTTTAAGGATAAAAATAGTGCATCTGTTCCAGAGTTTACACCTACTGCATATTTTGTGTGACAGAGTTTTGCAAATCTTTCTTCAAAAATTCTTACCTGTTTTCCAAGGGTGAAATCACCTGTTTTTAATAAAAGTTCTTTTATGTCTTTTAATATTTCAGGGACTGTTGCCTGTTTTGTAAGTTCAACATATTTTACTTTCATATTTTTTCTCCCTTCTGGATTAAATTGTTCAAGCAAATAAGAATATGGCACTTTCTTTTTCATTTTAAGTTCCTCTCTTTCATTGTTTTTACGTTGAAATATCTTATATCTGTGAGGGAATTTGGTAATTTTCCTTGCTTAAAATAATAGCAAATTTCTTTTATTGCGTCAACAATTGTATATTTTGGTATAAAACTGAGTTTCTTTTTTATTTTTTCTGAAGATATATGATACGAGCGTAGATCATCTGTTGGGGTTCTTATTATTTCTATTTCTTTTCCAGTTATTTCTGATACGGTTTTTTTAACCAGTTCTGCAATTTCCATTACTGTGTGATTTTCATAGCCAACATTGAATATTTCACCAGAAATTTTCTCATCAGGTTCTTCTAAAAGCTGAGTATATAGATTAACCATGTCTTTTATGTTGAGGTTTGGACGTTTTTGTTCTCCTCCAAAGACGGTTATTTGACCTTTGTTATATGCAAGATTTGTAAGAATGTTTACGGTTAAGTCAAATCTCATTCTTGGTGAATACCCACAAATAGTTGCAGGACGGACTATTGTTATCACAAAACCCGGCGATTGCGTTTCTAAAAGAATTTTTTCACAAAGAGCCTTATACTTTGAGTAGTCAGTTAGAGGTTCCAGAGGCAAATCCTCAGTTACATTTTCTTCTTTTTTTATTCCATATACAGAAGAACTTGATGCAAAAATAAATCTTTTTACTTTGTTCTTTTTTGATATTTCTACAAGAGGGATGAAGGCATCATAGTTGATTGTTTTGCTCAGTTCAGGATTTAGTTCATAACTCGGGTCGTTTGATACACAAGCAAGGTGAATTATTGCATCCGTGCCTGGGATTATTTTTTCAAGAAGATTCTTGTCACGGATATCTCCCTTTATTTGTTCAAGGTTAGGATTATTTTTGACACTATCTAATACATCATCTCCATAAAGATAGAGGTCTAAAACTTTAACCTTGTAGCCCTTTTCAAGCAGTTTTGGTACTAAAACACTTCCTACATAACCAGCACCACCAGTTACAAGAATTTTTGAAAATTTGTTCATTGTTTAGGTTCTCCTTAAAATTATTATTTTTGGGTTTGGTATAAACCAATCCCCTGGCGGATAATTTTTCTTAAATTTAAACCATAAAAATTTTGCTTCTTTGTCAAATTCGGCAACTTTTATAAATTTTTTTGAGTTTAGA
>Ga0078972_1006907_pt1 | contig 26123 bp, 32 predicted proteins | sample YelNatPaOPGAMG01_FD_67568 | JGI IMG/M metagenome (GOLD analysis project Ga0078972, IMG submission 67568) | Hot spring thermophilic microbial communities from Obsidian Pool, Yellowstone National Park, USA - OP-RAMG-01 (SPADES assembly) (version 2) | ecosystem: Environmental > Aquatic > Thermal...
ACACCTTCGACCCGCAGGGAAGCGTGGTTCAGAGACTGGACGCGAACGAGAACATCCTCTCCGCCTCCGCTTACGACGCCTGGGGGAATCCTCTGGTCCCCAATCCCAACGATCCCTTCGGTTACGACGCGCAGTGGGGGTACTATACGGACAATGAGACCGGTCTCCTCCTCCTCACCCATCGCTACTACGACCCGACTCAGGGAAGATTCCTCACGAGGGATCCCATTGGGGTTATAGGTGGTGTGAATGTGTATGGTTATGCGGGAAACCAAGTTATCAACGGTATAGATCCTGAAGGTTGGTCTTTTGTTAAACCGGACAAGAAAAAATGCGAAGAATGGGCGAATGAATTAATTCGACTTGAGGGGATTCTTGAAAAGAGACTCGAGGATATGTTGAAGGATGAAAATAATTATTATGCGAATCATGATCCGAGCTGGAGAAAACATCAGGAAACATACGAGGACATTCGAAAATCTGAAAATGAATTATTAAGGAAATATACAAAATTTTGCGGGGATCCTCCGCCATATATCAGATATGCGTTTATTCCCGCTCCTGAAAGACCTAGCAGAATGCAGTCGAATGATTCAATGAAGATAATTGTAATAGGTGCTGGATGTGGATATGCTGCATGGGAAATAATAAAATGGGGAGGCGCAATTGTTTTGGCTCCTGAAACTGGAGGATTTAGTTGCGCTTGCGCCGCGCTTGCACCTTAACCAATATAATTATATAAGGACATAACTAATGAAATGTTTATTTAGAATTGAAATGAATCTTAATAGTGAATACTATACACATAATAATTACGACCATGAAAAATATATGGAAGAATATGTCGAATTGATATGTTCATTTCATATTACTTTCGTCCCAGAAAAAGGAATGATTTTCAAGTTTTCAAAAATAGAAATAAAAGAGAAATATAAACAATTTTATCAAACTGCAATAGAGGAATGTGTCACAAACAAGTGGATAATCGAAAATGGTAGTATTTATATAGATAGGGTTTCATTTGACACTACAAATAACGAATTTTTGATAATCGGTTTTCCTCGAGATCATATGAAAGGATACAATACGAAGCAAGCACTGGCTTGTGCGGTGCGTCAATTGATTTATGGTTTCGGGTTTTACAATGAAAGGAAGTTAATTCCGCACTATTCAATGAAAACGCGAAATTCAATTGCCAAGCAAAAAACATTAAGCATGCATATCTCATTGAACTTGTATTTATATGTGAGAAATGAAAAAGGAATTGGTCACCGATATTTGTATGCAGAATTAACAAAAAAAACAGAAATTCCTTTTTATCCTAGTAAGCACATGTCTTTCTTTCTTGATAAGTGTATCGATGCCCATTACAATCCTGAATTAAACAATTGGTATAAAATTGCGTTAAGTTTGAGGCCCGATCCTATATCCTTGAAAGTATATTCCGACGAATCAGGGGAATTAACTTTTCTTGATGCAATGTATTATCCAAGAGACACTCAAGAGGTGAAGGCAAGGACTATGGAAAACTTCAAGCAATTTCCAGCAGATTTTGACAAACCTCAAAAATATATCCAAGATATTTTGAATATAGAACCAAAGACACCGTATGAAATTGCTGTTTACAATTGCATATCAAACCATTGGATACATATTACAGGATCAATTACGGTAGATAAAATATTATTTTATTCGGTTGATGAAAATTGCATTTATGTAAAAAATGATTCATTTAAATCTCACACCTATACACGAATATCAGAAATTGAAAATGCTATAGAACAGTATATATATGGGTTCGGGTTCGAAATATATAAAAAATATAATAAATCAATATTTACATCTATTTTATGATTTATCAACAACAAGGTAGTATTGCATAAAATATTAAAAACAAATTCGATATAATATAGTTCCTTGTTGTTTCATGTGTAAAATTATTTGCAATGCTTGAGAGTTGGCTTCATCTCAGCCAAACATAATGGAGAACAAAGTCAAATGTACGACGAGAACAAAATTTCCTCAACCTCCTAGTGTTTGCACATTACCAATCAGGTGAAAATGAATGTTCAATTTTGCGACTTCGAGCTCGTATCAGTCGAAAACAAGTTTTCTTATGCATGAAGGCCAATCTATTAGGGGCCTTGGGAAATGCCGGTCAATAGTCGCTACACCCGGACTTATCTTCCGAACGGCTGGCTCGCCTCGCAAAAGCTGGGAAACGGGGTCGTGACGAATTATAATTACAACGCCAGAGGATTCCTGACGGATATGAACAACAACGGGGCGGGCGGAACGCTCCTCTCCGACTTCGGCTCGATGACCTATGACGCAGTGGGGAACCGCACGGCGATGACCGCCACGATCCCGGCCACGCCTGCGCTAGCCGGAGCCACCTCCTACTCCTACGACACGCGCAACGAACTTCTCAACGAGATCTCGGCGCGCAATGGAGGCTACTCCAACGCCTTCGGCTACGATGCTGCGGAGAACCCGACCACTTTCAAGGGCGCTCCGAACACCTTCAACGCGGACAACCAGAACGTCGCATTCACCTTCGACGGAAACGGCAATCCAACCACTTACAAGGGAACCGCTCTCTGCTTCGACCCCGAGAATCGCCTGACCTCCTACGGAACAACCATGACGGCGGGGTACGACGGCGACGGTCTACGAGCCTGGAAAAGCACAACATCCGGGAAAACCTATTACGTTTACGATGGGGATTCTCCCGTATTGGAACTGAACTCTTCGGGAACCGTGACGGCGTTCAACGTTTGGGGCGCAAACGGTCTCCTCTCCCGCCGAACCGGAACCACGAGCGTATACTACACCTTCGACCCGCAGGGAAGCGTGGTTCAGAGACTGGACGCGAACGAGAACATCCTCTCCGCCTCCGCTTACGACGCCTGGGGGAATCCTCTGGTCCCCAATCCCAACGATCCCTTCGGGTACGACGCGCAGTGGGGGTACTATACGGACAATGAGACCGGCCTTCTTCTCCTCACCCATCGCTACTACGACCCGACTCAGGTGAGGTTTCTCACGAGGGACCCCATTGGGTACAATGGCGGGGTTAACTTATATGGGTATGCAGGTAATGAAGTGGTGGAGTTAGTTGATCCTAATGGTTTGTCATTTTGGAATGATATGTGGAATATCATTCGTGAAATACCGAGTTCATGGGAGGAGGTGTATGGTAGTTAAGCAGGACATAATTATGAATGGTGTCTTGCAACCTGCTCAATTAATACGGCTATAGGATTTATTCCTTTTCCTTTCCCACCAATAAGTTTTGGTCTTGGACCTGGTCATTGGGGAATTCATTTCAACCTCCCAGGTCTAATTGGTTTCCCAGGAGCTCGTATGTTTCATTGGCCTACTGGCAGGCCTCCATCTGATTGGCTTATAAATATGAATTATTGGGAAAGAGTAAAATTGGGTATGTTCAATGGAGGAATTACAGAGGGACCAGCCGCATGGCGTGATGCTGGAAAAATATTTGCTCCATTATCAGCAGTTATTAATATTGGGCAAGAAATAGGATGCATACAAAATTGCTTACATGATTATTGGTGCAGCAATGGAGAGGAGTGGTAATGAATATTAATATTTGTATGACATATGTCCAGTTCGCATGTTGTTTTTCCACCCTTTTTTTTGTGATGGAGTAGGATGGATTATATTTAGAAAATACGCGAAATTATCTTATAAAGGAAAATTGCTATCAAATGGTATTAGTGCATTAAGCGGAGGAGCATGTCTTGTAATTTCCGCATCTTTATATAATTACAATGACCCAACAATTAGTGCTGTGTTACTATTTGTAGGGGTGATGTTGGAATTATTTGCAGGGATTGGATGGTATAAAATAAAAACTGGTTATTGGAAACCATTTGACAATAATCATTCCTATGCGATAGATTCAAACCATGAATACCATTATGATTTTCCTGAAGAGATTTTGATTTTGATTGTTTTCATAGGGTCTGTAACAACAAAAATGGGTTGTCAGTTAATTTATGGTTCACCAAAAATATTATGGATAATTGGATGTTCAATAGCTTATTCGCGCTGTCTTGATCCAGTTGCCATGTTTGGCATTGCGGCAGAGGCAAGGGTTCGTTTGATTGTGTTATGGATTAGTCGTCTATCGATTGCAATTGCCATAATATTAAAATATATTGAGGTAATTGCAAAATAAAAATGTAGCGGGAATTTCGCGGGTTTCCGGTGAATATAAGGGTGAAAACACATAAAATTCAACTGGAACCCGCGTCATTGCGCTGTTTGCGGATCAATTGATTCGTGTTTTCAGCGGATGATGTGGCAAGTCTACGTGAAAATGGCGTGAATTCAGTCCGAAATACCGTTCCTAACAGGAGGGGAGGCGCGAGGTCGTCATGTAATACCCGAAGTGCACCCGAAACACGACAATTTTGATTTTTCAACCTGATTTCGAACCATCGGGTGGGTTGAGGCAAGATGTTTTTCAATTGAGTATGGGGAAAATACGTAATTTTGCAATTACCTCATAGTATAATATATGAACTTATCAGCAAAAGAAAATTAATATTATACACATTACTTATTCCATGATCGAATGAATATAAGATTTTGATATATATAATGTCATATTTCGATGTACTATACTTTGTTATACATATTTAAATATTCGGTTTTTGACTATTTTAAACTTTCAAGGATGAAGGCGCAAACGTACTATTATCCAGAAGAATGGGGATCTCAAGCGTATACCACACCTTCGACCCGCAGGGAAGCGTGGTTCAGAGACTGGACGGGAGCCAGAACATCCTCTCCACTTCCGCATTCGACGCCTGGGGCATTCCGCTGGTTACCTCCACGGGAGATCCCTTCGGGTATTGCGGTCAGTGGGGGTATTACACGGACAGCGAGACGGGTCTGCTCCTCCTCACCCATCGCTACTACGACCCGACTCAGGGAAGATTCCTGACGAGGGATCCCATTTGGTATGCGTTTGGGGTTAATTTATATGGATATGGGGAATGGGAGTGTATACGGATATGATTTTTATGGATTATTTACGGTTAGTATTGGATTGGGAGGTATCGTTTCAGTATCCGAAACTCAATCATTGGGTGTTTCAGGCTGGGCGGGAGCAAATATAAATTTGACCATACCAACCTTAGCCGATATTTTACATCCTGGAAGCTGGAATATTGGCATTGGACCTTATGCAGGGTAGGGTTTGGGTTTTGGTAATGGATGGTCCGTTGGTGTGTCGGGCGGATTTACTACTGAAAACCTGTATCCAAGTTATTCACATTCAAAATCCGCAGTAATCGGACTGTATTGTGAAAAATATTCGATTCAAGCAAATATCGGCACCACAGGTGATTCATTTGCGGGTGCTTCAGGTAGATTTGGGCGGGGATGCGGTGATGAATGTTTTCAATTGGCAACTGTCCGGATGACGCCATGTGCGTCGTTCCCGAGTGTCATAAGTCTTGCAGTGTGCGCCCCATTCGGGACAAGTCCATTGAGTGATGAGGTTGTCGTATGCGAGATGAACGAAAATCTCCCCCTCCTCCATCTTCATTTCGATTTCGGCAACAAACCAGGGGGAGTTTATTCCCAATATTTGACTGTAAAGTTCGGTGTCTTTCATAATGCATAATTATGGATGATTCCGGGGATTTTCCACAAACTTCCCCATAGAGCCACCCGTTTAAGCCAGGATGATGTCATTCGACGGCAAATGATGGTACTCCCTTAGGATCATTTCACCAAAAGGTTCGGAGGGATCGATGGAGCATAACTCCCGCAATGTCACCTCAACGCCTTTTTGCTTGATGAGTTGTGATAGCTTCATCGCGGAGGGGTCCTCCGGGGCGTCAAAACGCAGCGCAGCCGCAATGACCTTCGCCAAGGCGTCCGTCTTCACTCCATGTGTTTCGCATAAACGAGCGGCGCCCACAAGCCTGTCGTCAGGTGCAAGTTTTCTCAAAGGATCCCTTGCAAGGCGAAAACAGGTGTCTCCTAATTCAACATTGGCAAATCGTCTTAGCAGATCCATCACATGTTCGCGATGCTCATCTCGGTCGAAACCGTGTTTGCGTATTAAAGCTTCGCTGGTCTCCTCCAACACTTCATCCAATATTTTTCTGACGGAGGGGGTCTCAAGAGCTTCATAGCCGAATTCGATACCCTCCAGATATCCAAGATAACCGAGTGTGGCGTGAGCGCAATTATGGGTGTATAGCTTTCTTTCCACCTGCGCCTGAAAATTATTCACGGGTATCACTCCGACTATTTCGGGCAGCGTTCCGACAATGCATTTGGCATCAACCGGCAATCTCTTATACGCCTCCACACGAATATCCAGGGAAAACGGATCGGTTTCCGAAGGAACCTGCAATGGAGCCATTCTGCTAACCACCGCCTGCACAAATCCGGTACGCGCGAGGATGGTCTCTCGCAGATCAGGGGGCAGATGGTTCCCAACCATTCCGCGCAGATAATCCGATGCGTCGTGAAGGTTTTCGCATATTAGAATGTTCAAGGGATCGGATGTGATTGCCATTCTTCTCATCAAGCCTGTGGCGATAAGGGGCGCGATTGCTTTGAGTGCGCCCGCCCCCACGGCGGTAGAGGCGATGGAGCAATTGGCCAGAGCCTCCGCAACGGCGTCAGCGTTATGCGCTTCCAAGCCTTGTATGTTATCAATGGGGATGATATCCGCCCCTTCCCCCACTATTCGGATATTGTAATGTCCCAAATGATTGATGGCGTCGAGAATGGTGGGCGAAATATCCACGAAAATCACACGGTATCCGCTTTCATGGAACAACTGGGCGATAAATCCCCTGCCGATGTTGCCCGCACCGAATTGCACGGCTGTTTTCATGCTCGTCTCCTATGAGCGGCGAATGCGAAAACTCACCATCAGCAAACTCAAATACCGGTTTGCAATGGATTGTTCTTCGCCGTGATAAAAATAACGTCGAAAGTGAATAACATTATCAATTAAACGCAACTTTATGCGCCAAATCGGATGGAAAATCCTTGGTTTTGCGACCACATGGGTTGTTGCGATAAAAAAACCTCTTATCCGTCTTGCTCCGGCGCAATAGTGAGTGAACGCCCGCGTTTTTGTCGCCTCAACCTTACATGAATAATATTAGCTTACATCCGTCAAATTTCCTATGGTATGGGCTTACGAATTGTCAAGCAAACCTGACTCGCAAGGAGAAAGATCGAAAGAGCCTCTTTTTATCAACGGATCGAATCCATTAAAGCCGAAACATCGTCTGGTGTGCCATGATATAAACTATACGCTTTTCAAACAGGGGGATGTGAGTGATGCTGGCGGCGGTTTTGAAGGATTACAATCGTTTGGAAATTGAGGATGTTCCCCTCCCCGAACCTGGGAGAGGGGAGGCGAGGGTTCGGATTCGCTCCTGCGGATTTTGCGCCACGGATTACAAGGCCATCAAGGGGATTAGGCGAAATGTCGTCTTCCCGCTGATTCCTGGTCACGAACCATCCGGAGTGATCGACAAAGTGGACGAAAACGCCGAAGGTTTTCAGCCGGGGGATGAAGTGATCGTGCAACCTAGCGGATACTGCGGGGTCTGCCCGAATTGTCGCCTCGGAAGAACCCATTATTGTGAAAAATCCTACACCACCGGTGGCGATGGACCGGAGGATACGCGCCCCGGAAGCTTTGCGGAGTATACCGTCGTATCTCTGCGATCCTTGTTCCGTAAGCCGAAAACCCTCAGCTTCGACGCCGCTTGTCAGACGGAGCCCTTGAGTGGCGCTTGGAAGGGAGTAATTCAAATGTCGGAGATGAGCATCGGGGATGATGTGGTCATAATCGGCGTAGGTGGGATAGGGATGTATTGTCTGATGGTTGCCAAAGCGGCGGGTGCGGGGAGGCTGATCGCCGTGGATGTCAGCGATCATGCGTTGAATACGGCCATCAAGCTTGGGGCGACGCACATTTTGAATCCCGAGCGGGTGGATGTGAAAGAGGAAATCGCAAAAATCCTTCCGGAAGGACCGGATTTGGTTGTGGAGGCGGCGGGACCCATCGAGGCGGTGAAACTCATGGTGAGCCTGTTGCGTCGTGGGACCCGGTGGAATGTGTTCGGCATCACCACGCATGAGAAATTCGAGTTGGACGGCGGCTTGGCGCATTTCCTGGAAGCGCGGATGGATGCCAGTTTCGGCACCAACCCTGTCGCCATGCAGAACGCCATCCGTTTAATGGAAAGGGGCGTCATTAACCCCGAAGCGGTCATATCTCACCGCTTTCCTTTGTCACGCATTCATGAGGCGGTTGAGACAATGGGCTCCCCGAACCGAAACAAGGTGATCATCAATCCATGATGAGGTGAAACATGATGGAATGGTTCAGGGATTTTGACAACCGCACCGCTGTGATTTCCGGCGGCGGAGAGGGCATCGGGTTGGAGATAAGCCGAGCCCTTTTGCGGCTTGGATGCAACGTGTGGTTTTGCGGGTTGGATCGCGGGAAAGGCGAACTGGCGGAGGAACTTCTGGGGGATCGGGCGCGTTTTATCCTCGCGGACCTCGCTGAAATCGAGGGTATAAAACACTTCGTTCATGAGATATCATGTGGGACCGATTCCGTGGATTATCTGGTCAATAATATCGCAAACGATGTGCGAATCCGTTTCGAGGATATCAACGAGGGGAACTGCGACGCACTATGGAGAGTGAACCTTCGCTCCTACCTTTTGCTCACCAGGGGCTTGTTGGATCATTTACGCAAGGGAAAAGGGAAAAGCGTGGTCAACCTAGGCACCACCAACTATATGCTCGGATTGGAGCCATTCACGATCTACAACGCGACGAAAAGCGGCATCCTCGGTTTTACTCGATCCCTCTCCAGGGAGTTGGGGAGAGAGGGGATTCGCGTGAATATGGTGAGCCCTGGATGGGTGATGACGGAGAAACAGCTTAGGGAGCATGTCACCGAAAAGGACAAGGAGGATCTGCTACGGGATCAATCCCTCAAACAGCTGATCACACCGGAACAGATCGCTCCGCCCATCCTATTTCTGTTAAGCGGCGCCGCCTCGGCGATCACCGGTCAGAATCTTGTGGTGGACAATGGCAAATACATGCAATAAGAAAGTGTGAAATCGCAACAAGGATGAACTATGGATACAATCCGAATCAATCAACTCGAGTTTTACGGTTATCACGGAGCCTCGGACGCCGAGCAGGAGGTTGGGCACCGTTATATGGTGGACCTCATTCTGGAATTGGATACGCGTCCAGCCGCGAAATCCGATAACCTCCGGGACACCGTCAATTACTCCCGCGTCGCAAAGCGAATCATCGCCCTTGGCTCAAGCGTTAAATGCAGGCTTTTGGAAACATTGGCGGATAAGATGGCAACGGAGATATTGAAGGAATTTCCGGTGGACGGTGTCATCATTCAGGTGCGGAAACTGCATCCGCCCATGAACGCCATCGTGGAATCCGTCGGAGTGGAAATAAGGCGCACACGTGAGGATATTGCTGGTAAAATAGAGAACGAATAAAACGAAAACTGAATTTCAGACCCGAGTTCTCGGGTCTGTTGTTATATCAGCGGATTGCGATATATTTCACGAACTCGGAAATGGATCGCATTCGCAGGGGGGATGAAATGTATCAACAATCACTCTCTTCGGAATACACCGATCTGTCCCTTGAGGAGACCGGAGAGCGTATCGCATCTTTAAAGCGGCGTTTAGGTGACAAGATCATCATACTCGGGCACCATTATCAGAGGGATGAAATCATCCAATGGGCGGATTATCGCGGGGATTCGTTCCTTCTCTCTCGCATCGCCGCGCAACATGGCGAAGCGCCGTACATCGTGTTTTGCGGTGTCCATTTCATGGCGGAATCCGCAGACATACTCACGAACGACAATCAGGCGGTGATCCTTCCAAATCTGTCCGCAGGATGTTCCATGGCGGATATGGCGAGCATTCGGCAGGTGGAGCGGTGTTGGAGAGACCTTGTTTCCGTATTGCCCGAAGATCAAATCGTTCCCATCACCTATGTGAACTCCGCAGCGACTCTCAAGGCGTTTGTGGGGGCGCATGGGGGTTCCTGCTGCACCTCGTCCAACGCGAGCAAGGTCATGGAGTGGGCGTTGCAAGGCGGGAAGAGGCTCCTCTTCTTCCCGGATCAGCATCTTGGCGGGAACACGGCGATGCAGATGGGTTACGATCCGGAAACCGACATGGCGTTATGGGATCCCGCCAAACCCTTCGGAGGCTTGTCGCGACGTCAAGTGGAGCGCGCGCAAATCTTTCTTTGGAAAGGATTCTGCTCCGTGCATGAACGGTTCACCGTGGAGCAAATTGCCAAAGCGAGGATGGAGTTTCCGGGAATAAAGGTGATCGTGCATCCGGAGTGTACGATGGACGTGGTGAAAGCGGCGGATTTGAACGGCTCGACGGAATATATCATCAAACAGGTGTCCCAATCCCCCTCGGGAACCTCATGGGCGATTGGCACGGAGGTGAATCTCGTTCACAGGCTGAAGAAAGAGATGCCGGATAAAACCATCTTCTGTTTGGATCCTATCGTTTGCCCATGCTCCACCATGTATCGTATCCATCCGCACTATCTCCTTTGGGTACTGGATAATCTCGCAAAGGGCGAGATTGTGAATCGAATCGTGGTGGAGGAGCCTGTCAAGAGTTATGCTCGCATCTCGTTGGAGAGGATGCTGGAAATCTCCTGAGAAAACCGTTTTTGCGTAAATCGCACGTGTGTTACGTTTTAAAGTTTGATATTATTCGAGTATTGGCGAGAGTTGGATCATGCGACTCTCGCCATATTCAATCTTTTTTTGTGAATTCATCGAAAAGAGCATATCACAATACAAGCATATCATGTCATAATGGAACGTTAGAAATGATAAAAGAGATATAATAGAGTAAAGTTATTAAAGGAGCTTTTCTCGTATGCAAAGCTATGTGCCGTTTGTAATGTTCACTGCGATTGGTTTCGCCTTCATTTACGTCACCTTGCTCATGGCGCGTTTTGTGCGTCCTTCGGCGCCGAATCCGAACAAGCAGGAGACATATGAATGCGGTCCGGTCCCCGTGGGGGATGCCTGGAATCAATTCAATATTCATTACTACCTATTTGCTCTTCTTTTTGTCGTATTTGACGTGGAGGCGGCGTTTCTCTATCCTTGGGCGATGGCGTTTCGCATGTTCGGGCTCTACGCTGCGGTTGAGATGATCATATTCGTCGCTCTCCTCGGCGTGGGATTGGTTTATGCATGGCGAAGGGAGGCTCTTGAATGGGAGTGAAGGAAAAGCCTGTCACCAAGGAGGAGATGGAAAGCTGGCGCATTCCGATTCCGGGCGGTGCGGCTATCATCGCCCCCGTGGAGAGAATCGCCCAGTGGGCGCGCAAAAACTCCCTCTGGTCTCTCACGTTTGGCTTGTCCTGTTGCGCGATTGAGATGATGTCCACCGCCGCTCCTCGATACGATCTGGACCGTTTCGGCATGATTTTTCGAGCGACCCCTAGGCAAGCGGACGTGATGATTGTGGCTGGATGGGTATCCGTGAAAATGGCGCCTTACATCAAGAGGCTTTACGATCAAATGCCGGAACCCAAATATGTCATTGCGATGGGAGGATGCGCATGCGCGGGTGGACCCTACCGCGATAGCATCACAATCGTCAAGGGAGTCGATCATTTCGTTCCTGTGGATGTGTACGTATACGGTTGTCCTCCTCGTCCTGAGAACCTCATCAATGGAATCCTGAAGTTGCAGGAAAAGATTGCGAGCGAGCATGTCCTAACGCGTAACGGTGAAAGAGGCCCGCTTCGAGAACCCATAGTCATAGGAGAGAATGCCTGATGCCAACTCCCGAAGCCGTAAGCAAACTTCAACAACTCTTCTCCGAGGATCAATTGAAAGTGGATTGGGCGGGGAAGGATTTGGTACTGGATGTTGACTGCGACTCTATGAAGAAACTATGTCTGTTTTTAAGACGCGATCCGGATTTCGATTATGACTTCTTGGTGGACTTAACCTCCTGGGACATAGGCGAGAGTTTTCCTTTGTGGTATCGTCTCTATTCCATGCGTTTCAATCACACCGTCCTCATTCGAACGAATGTTTCCAGGGATAATCCTATTATCGCTTCGGTAACGGATATCTGGCCCGGAGCCGACTGGTTGGAGAGAGAATGTTTCGATATGTACGGGATTGATTTTGAGGGGCATCCATTCCAAGGGGATTTGGCTCAGATGCGCATTCTTATGCCCAAGGATTGGGACGGATTTCCCTTCCGCAAGGATTACGAACCGGTGTTTAGCGGGGATCCGCTTCACGGACCACAGGAGAGGAACTGAATATCATGCCCTTAACCAGCACGGAAATTTCAAGCCCCGGCATGACCATCAACATGGGGCCTCAGCATCCCTCCACTCATGGCGTGCTTAGGCTCTTGGTGGAGCTTGATGGAGAGGTGGTGCATTCCTGCCGTCCCGTCATTGGCTATCTTCACCGAGGTTTGGAAAAGATGTTTGAAGCCAGACCTTACCGGCAATGCATTCCCTTTACGGATCGGTTGGATTATCTTGCCTCACTCAACAATAACCTGGCGATTTCGCAAGCGGTGGAACGAGTGGGGAATATCACCGTTCCGGAACGCGCTCAGTATATAAGAGTGATGTTATGCGAACTGAACCGTATCGCCAGTCATTTGGTATTCCTTGGAACCTATGCCACGGATATAGGCGCCACTACGGTGTTCCTGTACGCCTTCCGTGACAGGGAGAAGGTGCTTGATCTTCTCGAGATGATGACCGGAGCCAGGCTCACCTACAACTGGATCCGACCGGGCGGCGTGCCCACCGATCTCCCTGAAGGTTTTGAAAAGGCTGTGCGTTCCGTTTTCGAGGAGTTAAAGGTCTCACTGGACGAGAACAATCGTTTGCTTACCGGCAACCGCATATTTAGAGTGCGCACCGAGGGAATAGGAGTTATCTCCAAGGAGCAAGCGATTGCGTGGGGGGCTACGGGGCCTGTGATACGCGGCTCCGGAGTGCCTTATGACATCCGAAAAATCGCACCTTACGAGGTTTATGATCGGCTGGATTTCGATGTCCCGGTGTTTGATCAGGGCGATTGCATGGCGCGATATCTGGTGAGAATCGAAGAGATCCGGCAAAGCATGCGCATTGTGGAGCAATGCTTCAAGGATATGCCTGAGGGCGAAATTATGACGAAAATGCCGAAGATCTTTCGTCCGCCGGTGGGTCAAGCCTATTCACGCACCGAATCCCCGCGCGGGGAACTCAGTTTCTTTATGGTGAGCGATGGCTCCCTAAACCCGGTTCGCGTACATGTTCGAGCCCCTTCGTTCATCCATTTAAGCATGTTACCCGAACTGCTAAAAGGGGTGAAAGTGGCGGATGTAATCGCCATACTGGGTAGTTTGGATACGGTTTTAGGGGAGGTGGATCGTTGAGCGTTAGAATGTATGCTTCGAGCAAGTCCTATCGTGCGGGGCAGTTCTTCGGGGGGCTGATAGTTACCTTGATCGTAATTGCGATGGCGTCCCTCTTGCCTCTTTTGCCATGGTACAAGCTCAATCCGATCCTGGATTTCATCGGGATGCATCCTTGGCTGAACGCCTTTTTAAAGGCGTTTATTGTGGTCAATTTCGTGGCGCTCCATGTTCTGTTTCTTATCTGGCTTGAGCGCAAATTTGCGGGATGGATGCAAGCCAGGCTTGGCCCGAAGCATGTGGGGTGGCAGGGATTGGGTCAAACCGTGGCTGACGCCATAAAGCTGTTTCTCAAGGAGGATATAGTGCCGGCGAAGGCTGATCGCCAGCTTTTTGCGATTGCTCCGTTCCTCTCCTTTATGCCGACCCTCCTTACCTTCATGGTTTTGCCTTTCAGCGCGGCTTGGATCGCATACGACTATGATCTCGGAGCTCTTTTCGTCGTTGCGGTGTCAACCAATGTTGCTTTGGGGGTTCTGGCTGCGGGCTGGGGCGCTAACAACAAGTACTCCATTTTGGGCGGGGCGAGAGCCGTGGCGCAGCTTCTTTCATATGAGATCCCGATGGTCATGATGATTCTCGTCGTCGTCACGCTATCGGATACGATGTCCATGAAACAGATCGTCCTCCGTCAGGCTCATATTTGGAATATCGTCGCCTACTGGCCGGTAATGATCCCCGCGTTTCTAATTTTCCTTACGTGCGCCTTGGCGGAGTTGAATCGAACGCCTTTTGACCTGCCCGAAGCGGAATCCGAACTCGTGAGCGGTTTCCACACCGAGTATTCCGGCATGCGGTTCGCCTTCTTCTATCTCGCCGAATTTGCAAACAATTTCTTTTCCGCAGGGTTTGCGGTCACCTTGTTCTTCGGGGGATGGTATGGTCCGATTCTTCCGCCAGTCGTTTGGTTCACTTTGAAGACACTGATCCTGATTTGCGTGATGATGTGGATTCGTTGGACCTTGCCAAGGCTAAGAATCGACCAAGTGATGGGGTTCTGCTGGAAGGTGTTGGTGCCGGTATCCTTGGTGATTTATTGCATTACGGCTCTTATCGCTGTTAAGTAACCTCCATGATTGGGCTGATCGGACCGATCAGCCCGATCTCCCCCTTGGACCGCAATATTGACATTCACGCTTCATTAACACTACTATATCTTCATCACACCATTACCCATCGGAAGGAGTTGACTGTCATGAAGATTGCGATGATTGGGGCGGGAAGCATCGTTTTCGCGAAAACCCTGCTAAACGACATGCTCGCCACTCCAGCGCTTTCCGGCGCCACATACGCTTTGATGAGCCCCACGGAATCCAAGCTTAAGCGGATGGAGGATTTCACTCGAAAAATGATCCGGGAGAATGGAGTGGACGCCGAAGTTTATTCCACCACGAATCGACAGTCCGCCATACGGGACGCGGATTACGTCATCTGCATGGTGAATGTGGGCGGGGCGAAGGCGTTTCAATGCGATTACGAGATTCCGCTCAAATACGGGGTGGACCAATGCATCGGCGATTCCCTTGGACCGGGCGGAGTCATGCGTGGATTGCGAAGCATTCCTGTGTTGGCGGATATGGCGAGGGATATGGATGCGCTGGCGAAACCCGGAGCCCTGCTGCTCAACTACACAAACCCCATGGCGGCGTGTTGCTATGCATTGGGCAAGGTATCCAACGTCCCGTTCATAGGCTTATGCCATGGCGTTCAAACCACTCTTGACCTCATCTCCGGATATGTCGGAGTACCCAAACATGAAATCGACTACATCGCCGCTGGCATAAATCACATGGGCTGGTTTCTGAAGTTGGAACATAAGGGAAAGGACATCTATCCGCTGTTCAAGGCCAAATGCGAATTGCCGGAGTATTACGTCAATGAAAAGGTGCGGATAGAGGTGATGCGCCATTTTGGCTATTTTATGACGGAAAGCACCGGTCATCTTTCCGAGTACATACCTTGGTTCCGGTCACATAAACGTTCGATGGAACAATATTGCGATGAGCCCGCGTTCGGAGGGGAATCCGGCGCCTATTACAAATGGACGAAGCTGATTGACGAGAAGTATTCCCGCGTGGATTATCTGGAGTATGAATCTCCGAAACTGGAGCCGAGAAGCGCGGAATACTGCTCCTACATCCTCGAAGCCGCGACAACCGGTCATCCCTTCCGGCTTCAGGGAAATGTTAAAAACGAGGGTTACATCACCAATCTTCCCCATGGGTGTTGCGTGGAGGTGCCGGTGTATGTGGATCGGGAGGGATTGCATCCTTTGCGCGTGGGGGATTTGCCATTGCAGTGTGCGGCCCTCAATCAGAGCAACGTCTCCGTGCAGACCCTGGCGGTTGACGCCGCCCTCAATGGCGATCCGGAGAGAGTGATGCAGGCTATCGCCATGGATCCATTGACATCCGCATGCTGCACATTGTCGGAGATACGAGAAATGACATCGGAACTTTTGGCAGCGGAAAAGGAGTGGCTGCCTCAATTTGCGGGAAAAAGCTTGAAGCCCGTTCCGGTTATAAGCGTGCCGAAGGATGTCAAGCGAGCCGAGGTGCCTTTGGATCCGGCATTGGCTATTGGAAAAAGATTTGGCGTTCTTGCTGAAAGATAATTCCGGAAACTTTCATTGAGGAGAAGGATATGGGAAAAATCAAGTTGGGTTTTGTTGGGGTGGGCAGCATGGGTCAGAACGCCCATCTGAAGAATTACATCACCGTTCCGGATTGCGAGGTGGTCGCGATCGCCGAGGTGAGACAGGGATTGGCGAAGAGAGTGGCTGAGAAGTATCATGTGTCCCGCATATATAAAAATCATGAAGAGATGCTGACGAACGAAAAGTTGGACGGAATCGTTTCCGCTCAGCCCTTCACGCGTCATGGAGTCTTGCTCCCTGAATTGCTGAAAACCGGCATTCCTCTGATGACCGAAAAGCCCTTGGCCGGTTCCATCGAGCAAGGAAGGAAAATCATCGATGCTCTGGAAAAGGGCGGGGGGTTTTACATGGTTGGATATCACAAACGAAGCGATCCAGCCACAATGTACGCCAAGAGGGTGATAGACGAATGGAAGCGGAGCGGGGAGATGGGGGCTTTAAAGTACGTGCGCATCCTGATGCCCGCCGGCGACTGGGTCGCGGAGGGGTTCAATGACCTCATCTCCTCCGATGAACCCTATCCCGCCTTGGAATGGGATCCTCCTGCGTCAGACATGGATAAGGAGACCAATGATAAGTACCTCTCCTTTGTGAATTATTACATCCATCAGGTCAACCTGATGCGTCACCTGCTTGGCGAGGAGTATCGCGTGGTATTTGCGGATAAAAGCGGGGTTTTGCTTGCGGTGGAGAGTGTCGGCGGGGTTACGGGCGTGATTGAAATGACTCCCTACCGAACCACGGTCGACTGGCAGGAGTCGGCTTTGGTGGCATTTGAAAAGGGATACGTTCGTGTGGATTTGCCCGCCCCTCTTTCGATCAACCGCCCTGGAAGGGTGGTGGTGTTCGAGGATCCGGGAAACGGCGCGACGCCAAAAACAACAACGCCATCATTGCCATGGATTCATGCCATGCGACAACAGGCTTTCAACTTTGTCGCAGCCGTCAAAGGGGAGCGAAAGCCGATGTGCACGGCGCAAGAGGCGTTGCTGGATTTGGAAAACGCCAGAGAGTATATTCGCTTATGGATAGGGAAATGAATATGAACGGCAAATTTCGTATGATCATCGTGACCGTGGGCACGTCGCTTTTGACAAACCCGCAGGGTCGACCGTGGGCAGGATGGCGGCGGAACACCCCTTTGCCGAATCAGGAATCTGTCGTAAATTGGCTGATGGATTCTGACCCCAAACAAGCCAGCGCGGAGTTGAACACGCTGCACACCATTGGAGTGGGTGAGACGGATCATCTGCATTTTCTGCATTCGGAAACGAACGAAGGCAAGTTTTGCGCGGATAGCCTATGCACGTATGCCAGGGAAAAATGGGGGGTGCGAAATGCGGATATCAAGTCGGTTGCCTCTTTGGGGTACGAGCATGGAAGTTTCGCGCAGAAGGGATTGCGAAGCTTGGTGGACGTAGCCCTCAAAAGCTTGAAGGATGCCGAGAGGCTTCAATTAACCCCGCTCTTTTGCGCCACAGGGGGGTTCAAGCCGGAAATAGCTTTTCTGAACCTTCTTGGAGCCTTAATGAACGTTGAAGTGGTGTATATGCATGAATATTTTAGCGAGGTGGTTCGTCTGCCGAGCCTGCCTCTCAAATGGGATGACGGTTACGTATTGGAGAGAGAAGCCTTTTTTCAGTGGATCGATTCCGAGCCCCGAAAGAGGAGAGATGCCGAGAGTTGGCTTAAGGGCGATCCGTCGTTGGAACCATTGATCGAAACGGATCAGGATGGTTATATCTACCTGAACGCGGCGGGAGATCTCCTCTATAAAACCGCGAAAGTGAAACATTCAAATGAGATCGCATCCCGGCCGGAACCATCGACTATTGCGCCGGAGGATAAAAATCATATATCCAACACCGAACACCATCGTCCGAACGGATGGGAGCAATATGTCGGCAGGATATGCGAAATCGATTTCGTGACAGGCGTTTTCTATGATCCGGCGGCATTTGGGAGGGAAAAGCTTAAAACTCTGGATGCGGAAAAAGGATCCCTTCTCGTGCAATTTGGCACATCCGATCGTATTCTGCCGATAAGGATCGAAACCACAGCGAAAGGAGAGGCGCAAACCCGGTTCGCCATGGATACCATTCGGAACATAAAATGAAAAAGTCTCGCGCTTTAATCATGCCTCTCCGATCGATGTCATCGTATGTGCAATTGGCAAGAAAAAACGAGCGTCCGGTATGGATAAAACCGTACGCTCGTTGCTTTGCGATTGAAATTACTTGATCTCGACGCTTGCGCCTTCCGCTTCCAACTTCGCCTTTATGGATTCGGCGTCCTCTTTGTTCACGCCCTGCTTCACGGGTTGCGGGGCGCCTTCCACCAACTCCTTGGCCTCTTTCAGACCGAGAGCCGTGATTTCGCGCACGACCTTGATCACTTGGATTTTCTTGTCGCCAACGCCGGTGAGAATCACATCGAAAGAGGTTTTCTCTTCCTCGGCTGGGGCGGCTTCCGCCGCAGCGACGGGACCAGCCGCAGCCACCGCTACCGGCGCCGCCGACACTCCCCATTTGTCTTGAATAGCCTTTGTCAATTCCACAAGTTCGAGTACGGTAAGTTTCTCGAGGGAACCGATGATTTCGTCTATGGATGCCATCCTACACTCCTTGTTTAATAATCGATCGTTCGTTTTTACGCTGCTTGGGCGCCTTCGTTTTGCATCTTATCGGATAAAGCTTGCAATGTACGCACAAATTCCCCAAGCACGCCATTCATTGTGCCAGCGAAACCGCTTAAAGGTCCTTGAATCGCCCCGACCGCCTGACTCAAAACCACCGGTTTGGGTGGAATTTTGGATAGCGCGATCACCTGATCGGGACTAAAGACCTTGCCGCTCATGTAACCGCCTTTTACGATGATGTCAGGCTTTTTGGTTTCACGGATGAAGTCCAGAACCACCTTGGCGGTGGCGACGGCGTCCTCGCGTGCGAAAGCGACGGCGGTGGGGCCGGAAAGCAGATTCTCCAAATCGGGTGTGAGCTCACCCCCCAACGCTTTTTTAAACAGCGTATTCTTCACCACATGATATTCTCCGCCAGATTCGCGAAGCTTGTTGCGCAGATGAGTGATCTCAGCCACGGTGAGCCCGCGATACTCCGTTAAAATCGCGGCGGCGGATTGTCGAAAAATCGTTTCCAATTCGGCGACGGTCTGCACCTTATCCGTTCGGGGATTTTTATCTCGCATTCTTTCACCTCCAATCATCCTCCCTGACGATGGCATGCCATCCGTAGGGAGTGCGCAATAAAAAAGGAATCCCCCGAAAACGGTGGATTCCCCTCTATCCGGTGGCGCGACGACGCCTCCGTTTATGGGTTCTCCCCTCGGCGGGCGGTCGATAACCATTATGCATTGAGAAAATACACCCGCTGTCTTCGGATTGAATTCATTTTCTATTGTGTGAGACAGTATACCCGTCGGATTCCAACGGTGTCAAATCGAGTATTTTCAAAGCTGTCCGCTAATCCGATTTTCGGATTAGCGGACACCCCCCTGTGGAATCCAATAATTTTAATGCGATTCCCCTGCAGTTCCCTGTTATCCCGTCCGATAATAGCTTTGGGAAGGAGAGAGAGATGAGCGGTACCTATGTTCCATTGGATGAAGTGCAAAAGGATGTGCTCCGCGAGATAGCGAATATCGGTGCGGGGCATTCCATGCGCGCTCTTTCGGAGATGACGAATGAAACTTTTATTCTATCCGTTCCAGAGATATCCTTCAGATACCTCTCGGATTATCCGATGGGATTCGGGGATTTCGAATCCATCGCCACGGCGATATACATGCCTGTGCACGGAGGAGCTCCGGGGCATACGGCTTATATCTTTCCTTACGCCAGTTCCTGTAAATTAGCCGCGCTATTGCTTAAAAAGGATCCCAAGGAAGTGCAAACTCTGGAGGAGATGGAATGCTCCGCTCTTTGCGAGGTTGGGAACATCGTGATTTCCTCCTTCCTGAACGCGATAAGCGAATTCACGGGCATCTCATTTAAAGCCACCCCTCCGGCGATCGCAGTGGATATGACCGGAGCCATTATTTCCAGCATACTCTCAATCACGTCCCAGGAGGATACGCACGTACTCTCCGTTATGACGAGATTGGAGGACGCCAAAAATCCCTTGGATGGATATTTTCTGTATGTGCCCGAGCCGTCCGCATTGCCTGAATTATTCAAATCACTTGGTATGGAATATTAGATGAGTAATTCAATTATGGTTGGAATGGGTGAAATAAAAATATCTCGCGTTTCGGATGAAGTGTTGACCGCATTGGGGCTTGGATCCTGTATCGGTGTGTGCATGTACGATCCGATATCCCGAATAGCCGGAATGGCGCATGTGGTGTTGCCGGCGCACGTTCAAAACACGGGGGATTTGCCGGGCAAATACGCAACCACGGCCATCCCCGCGCTCCTGGAGAGCATGCAGAAATGCGGAGCGAAAACCGGTAATCTGCGCGTGGCGATCGCGGGAGGGGCGCAGATATTCTCTTTTGCGGGGGCATCCGCTCAGTTGGACATTGGCAAACGCAATGCGGCGGCGGTGGAGGAGATGCTTGCAAGGAATAATTTGCCAATCCACGCGCAGGATGTGGGGGGGAACATGGGGCGAACCATCCAACTCCACTCCAGCGACGGAAGGGTTTCCATAAAGACAATCGGGGGGGGCGTCAAGGATCTTGTCATCCTCGGAGATGCAAAATGCGCCCGTGTCAATTCTTAGACAGTTGGGAAAAGACAAAATTCACGATACGTTAAGTCTATCGCAGGCGCCAAGCGGCGCTATTTCGTATGGAGTGAATTTTGCGTTTGTTCGAATTTCACAAAATAGTAACCCGCGCTGATTCCAAGTTGCTACAACAGGATGTACGCAGTGGGTAACTGGGAGTATGAAGTGCCTCTCTTAACGCTGGATCAGCTCGTTCAACATGTTAGAGAATTGCCGTCGCTTCCGGACACCACCATTAAAGTCTTGAAGATGACGGATGATCCGATGGCCTCCGCGCGCTCGGTGAGCAGCGCCATATCCGTGGATGTGGCGCTGACATCGAAAGTGCTAAAGATTGCGAATTCCGCCTATTACGGCATGCCTCGCAGTGTCGCGACCGTCAATGAAGCGGTATTAATATTAGGTATGCAGGCTTTACGCAATCTTGCCTTGGCCGCCTCCACTTACGATATGCTCCGCAAGGAATGCGCCGGATATCGTTTAGCTGTGGGGGAACTGTGGAACCATTCGCTTGCATGCGCGATTGCCGCTCAAATGATCACCATGAAAAAGCGCGTCGGACGCCCCGAAGAGGCTTTCGTCGCCGGTTTGCTGCATGACGTGGGGAAAGTGGTCCTCAATGTGCATGTGGCGGCGCAATTCCAAGCGATTATCGCTCTTGCGGAGTTGGACGCTGTGCCTTTTCATGAAGCGGAGAAGTTCATCCTCGGGTTCGACCATGCGGAAGTTGGCGGTAAAGTGGCGGAACACTGGAATCTCCCCTCCCCGCTATGCGAAGCGATTGCTGGCCACCACTCCCTTCCGGGGGGTGAAAATACATCCTGGCTGACTGCGGCGGTGTATGTCGCGAATACGCTGTCTCATACGGTCAGTCAGGATGTGGATATTTTTGAACCAAAGCCAATTGACCCGATTGCGTTGAAGATCCTTCTTCTTCAGGAATCGGATATTGAGGAGATAAGAGACGAGCTTGGGGAAAGGATATCCCAACTTCGCATCGGTTTGGAATAAACTCCTCATTGGACCATTGATCCTGTATTGAGTCGTGTCGTTGAAAGCTTCCCTTCTGATCTCATACAAGCGATTGCATGATAGGGTGGGAATTCTTTTGGGTGACAATCGGCGGAGCGGATGACATGAGGTTTACGGAGTATGGATAAAACGGGCAAGGTTTTGGTTGTGGATGATTCCGCGTTTATGCGCAAGATGGTAAGCGACATCCTCCGACAGGCGGATTTGGACGTCATCGCCACCGCATATGACGGTTTGGACGCACTGGACAAGGTGAGGAAACTCCACCCGGACGTGATTACGCTTGATATTGAAATGCCTCGAATGGACGGCGTCTCCTTTTTAAGGGAGTTGATGAGGACGGATCCCACGCCGGTGGTGGTTCTGTCCAGCTTAACTGCGGAGGGGGCGGACGCTACGCTTCAATGTTTGGAACTCGGCGCCTTTGACTGTCTGCGAAAACCCTCGGGCGCAATCAGCTTGGATATTGAATCCATCTCCAAGGATATCGCTAGAATTGTGAAGGAGGCGATCCATTCCCGGGTCGGGGTGCAGAGAACAGGTCGACCTGCATCACTTGCGCATCACTTAGTCAAGCCCGCTCAAAGGGATTTGTCGAACGAAAAACTTTCCCCCGCGCGCGGCGAAGTTACGCACAAAGCGACCCCCGTGAACGCTACCTATTCCACAGTGGTTTTAATAGCCTCCTCCACCGGCGGTCCGGCGGCATTGCAGAGGGTCATCCCTTTGCTGCCTGCAAATCTCGGGGCGCCTGTGATGCTTGTGCAGCATCTTCCCGTGGGTTTCACCGCATCCTTGGCGCAGCGCCTGGATAATGTCTCCAACTTGGTTGTCAGGGAGGCGAAGGAGGGCGATCAGTTGTCGCCCAATGTGGTGCTTGTGGCTCCGGCGGGGCGGCATTTGGCTTTTGACGAACGACGACGGGTGGTTTTGAACAACGATCCGCCTCTCTGGGGGGTGCGCCCTGCGGCGGATGTGATGTTCCTATCCGCTGCGGAGCGTTTCGGTTCCGGATTGGTGGCGGTGGTGATGACCGGAATGGGAAAGGATGGATCACTCGGGGCGAAGATGATTCGGCGGAAGGGCGGCATCTGTATCGCCCAGGATGAAGCCTCATGCGTTATATACGGTATGCCGAAAGCCGCTTTGGAAGCGGGGGGCGTGGATAAATTGGCGCCATTGGATTCGATCGCTGGAGAGATTGTGGAGGCGGTGAAACAGATGGAGCGTTCTCGCCCCATCGCGTTGAACGCAAAATAACCTTTCGATAAGGCGCGATAGTCGTTTCATTGTCAAGTTTCAATGATAGCAAAGAAATTATAAACCTCCAATTCCTTCTTCGAGGATTTCCCAGCCGTAACGGTGGGTTGAGAAGGGGAAAAAGTTGCGATGAAATCCAGGAATTCAGGGATGTTTCGACGCCTGACGCGGAGAAGAAAAACGATCGCTGCGATAAGTTCTCCGAATTCTGAAAATGCTTCGACATGGAATGAATAATCCTCGCAAATATGTGGAAAGATATCTTATCAGGAGAGATTATCATGCAGGATGATTTGATTTTAACCACGCAACAGCGAGAGGATTATGAATATTTCAAATTGCATATCCTCCGAAAAACGGGAATTGATTTGAACCTATACAAATCCCAGCAGATGCATCGCCGTCTTATGGGGCTTGTGGATAGAGTCAACGCGGGATCGTTCGTCAAATATTATCATATCCTTGAAACGGATCCCAGGGAGTTCGCGATCTTTCTGGATCGGTTGACAATCAATGTTTCCGAACTGTTTCGCAATCCTGAGAAGTGGGATGAATTAAGGGAGAAAGTATTGCCAGACATGCTTCAGGCTAGGAAGCCTTTGCGCATATGGAGCGCCGGGTGTTCCTACGGAGCCGAGCCCTACACCTTGACGATGATCCTCGATCAACTCTCCCCTGGGATGAAGCACTACATTCAGGCGACGGACATAGATCAGAAAATATTGGCGAAGGCGCGGGAGGGGATTTTCACATCGGCGGATATTAAGAACGTCCCTCCATCTTATCGCATGAAATACTTGGAGGCTCGGGGCGAGAATTATCAGGTGACGGCTTCGCTTCGGGAGAGGGTCGTATTCCGAGCGCATAATCTTTTGCGAGACCCATTTGAAAAAGATTTCGACCTTATCGTATGCAGAAACGTTGTGATCTACTTCACGGATGAAGCGAAGGATAAGCTCTTCGCGCGATTCGCCCAAGCGCTGAAACCGAGGGGCGTCCTATTCGTGGGAGGCACCGAGAGAATTTTTAATAGCAAACAAATTGGACTGGATTCAAAATTGCCGTTTTTCTATCAACGAATAAATTAGCTATTCCCACCTATAGGATGGGCTATATCTGGAGGAACGCCATGGGTAAACGCATCCTGATAACGGACGATGCGCTCTTTATGAGGGTGACCCTAAAAAACATTCTGACGAAACAGGGCTATGAAATCGCCGGCGAGGCGACGAATGGAAGAGAGTCCGTGGAGCTTTACCAATCCACCAAACCGGATTTGGTGACGATGGACATCACGATGCCGGAAATGGATGGCATTAGCGCGGTTAAAGAGATACGAAAAATCGACAGCAATGCTTGCATAATCATGTGCACGGCGATGGGGCAAAAAACAATGGTGATGGACGCCATTGCGGCCGGAGCGAAGGATTTCATTGTGAAACCGTTTCAACCGGAAAAGGTCTTGGACGCCGTTAAAAAACAGATAGGTTAACGAAAGGCTATCGACCATGAAAGTCGAATATATCAACCCTTTCGTTGTGGCAGCCTTCAATGTGATTGAAAGTGTGTTGGGCGAACAACCGTCCAAAGGGCAGCTTTCCATGAGACCGCTCACATTCACATCCCAGCAATGCAATCTGATGACGGGGGTTGTGGGGTCGATCGAGGGGCAGGTGATCTATGGAATGAGCCTTACGGCGGCGGATAAGATTGCTTCCACGATGATCGGGCAACCTGTTAGAACTTTTGATCAGCTAGCGGCGAGCGCTATTGCCGAACTAGGGAATATGATCACCGGTAACGCAGTCACCCTGCTCTCCGAACAGGGGTGGGTCTGCGATATCACGCCGCCGAGTATCATTCGCGGCACAAATGTCAAAATCAACATGCTCAATATTCCCGCACTTGTCGTTCCCGTCTGTCTTTCGCAAGGGACTATTGAACTCACGGTTAGCCTTAGAGAGAGAGGAGGTTAGCAAATGAACCCCGTAGGAAACGCAACAAATGAGGCGTTGTTATCCATGCTCGCCCGTAACACGGATGTTAGTAATCCGGCATCGCTTGCCGTTTTGAAGGATACGATGAACCTGGAAACAAACGCCGCGCAAACCTTGCTTCAATCCCTGGATAACAGCAACAGCGGAACGCAATCGCTTCTCCAGTCCGCCGTGAAAGGGTTGGATATACAAGCGTAAGAGATCGATTGCAAGTCGAACTGCAAAGACGAAATGAATGGAGAACGAGGGGGATTAAAGCCCCCTCGTTTTGGAATATTCCCCCTGCGAATCAATACGCGGCTATGAAAAGCGCGAAATCCGCCTCCGAGGATTTCAGAAACGCACCCCTCCCCAACCCGCGAAGGCGGGTTTTGCGTGTTTGGCAGGCGCGGTTTCAGCCGCCGGCGCGCAAAAAATCAGCGATGGATAGGGATTGCTGCTCCCCCCGCCAGGCATATCCCCCTGCGAATCAATTCGCGGCTATCAAACGCACGAAATCCGCCTCCGCGGATTTCAAAAACCACCCGTCCCCAACCCGCGAAGGCGGGATTTGCGTGTTTGGCAGGCGCGGTTTCAACCGCCGGCGCGCAAAAAATCAGCGAGGGATATGGATTGTCGCCCCCCGCCAGGCATATCCCCCGGCGAATCAATTCGCGGCTATCAAATGCGCGAAATCCGCCTCCGCGGATTTCAGAAACGCACCCGTCCCCAACCCGCGAAGGCGGGTTTTGCATGTTTGGCAGGCGCGGTTTCAACCGCCGGCGCGCAAAAATCATCGATGGATATGGATTGCTGCCCGCCGCCAGTACCAACATATCCCCCTGCGAATCAATTCGCGGCTATGAAAAGCGCGAAATCCGCCTCCGCGGATTTCAGAAAC
>Ga0078972_1006908_pt1 | contig 26120 bp, 23 predicted proteins | sample YelNatPaOPGAMG01_FD_67568 | JGI IMG/M metagenome (GOLD analysis project Ga0078972, IMG submission 67568) | Hot spring thermophilic microbial communities from Obsidian Pool, Yellowstone National Park, USA - OP-RAMG-01 (SPADES assembly) (version 2) | ecosystem: Environmental > Aquatic > Thermal...
AAGGCCTTGGAATGACCCTTCAATAATTCCAACGGAGATAAATGGGAGGAGGGATGATCCCCGCGTTGGGAAACCTTGGGATTGGTTTGCACCCCCACATAAGTGAGGAAGATATTCATGAAGGTTCTAGTTACTGGAGGGGCTGGTTACATAGGATCCATACTCTGTAGGATGCTCCTAGAAAAGGGGTACGATGTTACATGCTTAGATAGATTCTTCTTCGGCTTTGATTCCATAAGGGAAATTGAAGACAAGATGAGAGTAGTAAAGGATGATATAAGGTGGTTTGATCCCGATATTTTGAGGGGTATTGATGCTGTTATAGATATGGCAGCTTTATCAAATGATCCAAGTGGAGAATTGGATCCTCAAAAAACATTAGAAATAAATTATAGGGGTAGGGTTAGGGTGGCATTACTTTCAAAGAAGGCTGGTGTGAAGAAGTACATTTTGGCCAGCACATGTAGCGTTTATGGATTCCAGGAGGGGGTATTAACGGAGGATTCGCCTCTAAATCCATTGACAACGTATGCCAAGGCAAACATGCTTGCCGAAAAAGATGTACTCCCATTGACTGATAAGACATTTAATGTGACTGTCTTGAGACAGGCTACCGTTTATGGTTATTCGCCGAGGATGCGTTTCGACTTGGCGATAAATGGTATGGTTTTAGGATTCTTCAGGAATGGGAAGGTTCCCATAATGCGTGATGGTACGCAGTGGCGCCCCTTCGTACACGTTAAAGATACATCCAACGCTTTTATTAAGGTCTTGGAGGCTGAAGACGAACTTGTGAATGGGCAGATATTCAATGTGGGTAGCGATGAACAGAACTTCCAAATATTCAACTTAGCAAAACTTATAGCTGAAGCAATAAACCTCCCATTCAATTATGAGTGGTATGGATCCCCAGATAAGAGGAGCTACAGAGTAAGCTTCCAAAAAATAAGGAAAACGTTGAAATTTGAACCTAAATACACGCCCAGGGAAGGCGCTAAAGAAGTTTTCGATGCACTTAAAGATGGAAAATTAAATCCAGATGATCCACGGACAATAACGGTTAAATGGTATAAGCATTTATTGGAGATGCATAAGTTCATTAAGGAAATTGAGATGAATGGGTTGATACTATGAGAATAGCCATTATAGGCTCAACAGGGCAGTTAGGCACAGATCTTGTAAAAGTTATGCGGGATGGGCATGAGGTTATAGGTTTATCGCATGAAGATATAGAAGTAACTGATTATGAAAGCTGTCTGATTTTAAAAAGGTATAGCCCTGACGTAATTATAAATACTGCTGCATTCCACAAGACAGATCAATGTGAAGAGGAACCACTCAAAACATTCTTAGTGAATGCTATAGGCGCTAGAAATGTAGCTACCATTTCAAGGGAATTAAATGCCATAACAGTATACATAAGCACAGATTATGTCTTCGATGGTTTAAAGAATGCACCATACACGGAAGAAGACCCTCCGAATCCAGTGAACACATATGGAATATCAAAACTGGCTGGTGAACTCTACACAAAGCAAAACCCAAAACACTACATAATTAGAATTGCAAGTCTTTTCGGAGTGGCTGGAGCTAGAGGGAAGGGAGGAAACTTTGTAGAAACAATGATATCAAAGGCTTTGAAAGGAGAAGTTATTAGCGTAGTTGACGATATGTGGATGAGCCCAACATATGCAAAAGATGCTGCATCAATTATTAAGAGAATACTGGAAAAAGGTTTACCATACGGAATATATCACGCAACAAACAAAGGCTACTGCACATGGTTCCAATTCACCCAAGAAATATTCAAGCTCATAGGGCTCACTCCAGATATTAAGCCAATAAAAACAAATCAACTTCAAACAAAAGCTAAAAGACCCAGATTCTCCGCACTAGAGAGTATAAAACTGCCAAAATATGGAATTGAAGTGAGAGATTGGAAAGAAGCTCTACGCGAATATTTGCTGGAAAAGGGACATATCACTGTAAACAAGAAAACCTAATTCTTACTATTTTTTACATTATTAAGTTATGGTTTAAAAAACTTTGTTTAGATATTGAAGCCTCGTATAATTACAGTATTATCTCTGAGTAGTCGCTTATGTGTAGTTTCACAGCCCTCCTATTCCCCTCAGACCTAACTATCCTTGAATACCTGCCCACTAGGCATTCATCAAGTCTATCCACACCACTTATATTAACATTATCCATTATCACTGAATACTCCATTCCACTACCAATTATGCTCACATTGTTACCTATGCTTGTGTATGGTCCGATGTATGAATCCTTTATAATGCATTTCTCACCAATTATGCTTGGCCCCCTAACCACACTATTAATTATCCTCGTCCCCTCACCAATGTCAACCCTCCCCTCAACTTTAGAGTTCTCCAAAACCCCCCTAACGCATCCACTTATCCTCTCATCGAGGATCTTTGCATTAACAGTTAATATGTCATCCTTCTTCCCAGTATCAAACCACCATCCCCTAACAAAATCGTAGCCAACATTAAACCCCCTATCAATCAACATTTGAAGTGCATCAGTAATTTCAAGCTCCCCCCTCCAACTAGGCTTCAAATCCCTAATAACATCAAATATCACTGGCTTAAGGAAGTATACCCCCACAAGAGCGAATCTACTTGGAGGCTCCTTAGGTTTCTCAACAAGCTTCACAAGCCTACCTTTCTCATCAAATTTCGCTACACCAAACCTAGTTGGATCATCAACCTCCTTCAATAGGATCATGGCATCATAATCCTCAGAAACAAATTTTTCAAAATGAGCCTTAATGCCATACTGAAGTATATTATCACCAAGATAAACTATGAAAGGCGAATTACTAACAAAATCCCTACACAAACTCACAGCATGAGCTATCCCAAGAGGCTTACCCTGATAAATATAAGTAATTTTAACACCAAACCTACTTCCATCACCATAATAATCCTTAACAAGCTCAGGAAATGTCTCACCCAAAATTATCGCAATATCCCTAACACCACAATCCCTAAGATCCTCAACAACATACTGACTTACAGGCTTATTAGCCACAGGGATCAACTGCTTAGGACCACTATAAGTCAAAGGCCTAAGCCTAGTACCAGCACCACCATGAAGAACAACACCCTTCAAAACAAAACCACCACAAAACAAATCAAAAACAAAACTTAAAAACACTGCGAAGAACAGCCCCTTATGAAAATAATAAGCGATTTTAATATTAGGCTTCCATGAATAGCTGTAATCTGAAGTGACGTTAATAGCTTAAGTCTAATTCTGGCCTTGTATACAGAATTATGCCCTTCATAACGTCGATGCTTGCACAATTGTTACATACACTTTTAACAGCAGTTAAGTTCCTCGAAATACGTGATAAATGTAATGAGATTAGATTTGCTACGTAATCTTAATGAAAGTCCCCATTTGTCAGGAAGCATAGCTCAGTCTTTTAATTTAACGCATAAAAAGTGCAATTCCCTAACAACTGTTAGGAAAGGGAGAATGTAATCATTTTAGTGCTTTAAATTCTATGAGTATAAGACGGCTTGGAAACTACTTAATTAATCTATAAGCCGCATTGTAAACAAAACTATAAGTTCTTCCCATCACTTTAAGTATTAACAGCGTAGCCTTTCTCGAGAAGGGCATCTCTTGTAGTTTTGGTATGGAAGTTGTTCTTCTACCCAATATCATGGAATACAGAGCTATATCTTGAAGATCATTCGGGCTATAGTTAAAAGGTTTCTTAGCTTTTAAGAAAACTCCTGGGGCTTCATGATCTTTGATCAACTTAAGAATCTCAAAATCACTGAAGATCTTCTGCATATCCTCAACTTCATATCTCCAGAAATCATAAGGATAGGCATGGAAGGGGAAACCATGGGATCGGGTTGTTATATATATATATCCTCCACGCTTTAGAACGCTCTTCAAATTACCCACTACGAGCCTCCAATTTTGAACGTGCTCCAGCAACTCTGTGGCGATTACAATGTCGAAAGACTCAGGGCCAAAGTACTCGACAAGTTTTTCAGCAGGCAAAATTAAGTCAACAAATTTTCCGGGCTCAATATCAACACCTATGTACTCTTTAGGTGAACAGAAACGTTCAATCAAAGGCCTAACGCTGCCATTAACATACTTACTACCTACCTCCAAGACTCTTTTACCCTCGAGCTCCTCCTTTTTAACGCATTCAATAAAGAACTCGATTACTGCCATGTGACACATAAAGAACACATATCCCAGCCCATTTCTGATTCCAATCCTTAACTATCTCTGCATACTTACACATTTGCCTTACCTTATTCCAGAACCTGCTTACCTCACATTCATTTTTGGTGGATGCGGACAAATGTCGTGAAATACAATAGCTCCATTGTTTCTCACCGGGGATACCTCTCAAAACCCTCCTAACACCCTTCATGCCTTCACATATCCCAACAAGGTCTTAAAAACCTTTAGCCTGAATTTAGCGACATTTACTTTAAGAAGTGCCAAGGTATTCTGGGTTTCGTTATACATTTCATTACGACCGAGTTAGGTACGACTCTTATTAAACGCTGAACCCTAAGTCTCTGAAATACAAAAGGGTAAAAGAATAACTTGAGGTTTATAGGATTTCAGTTGGTAATAAAATATGGCTGTAGACGGGGACCTCCACATATCATGAGCTCAAGATCGTTAAGTGTGAAACGTTATCCTTTATTGACATAATTTAGCAAATACTTATATGCTTAACCCATTTCGAACAAAATCCTTGCCAATTTTTTCGCATTTTTTTCAATAGAATATTTCTCCTCAGCGGTTTTTCTTGCGTTCATACCCATCTTTTCTCTTAGGTTTTCATCCTCGATAAGTTTTTTGAGTTTCTCAAACCATTCCTGATCGTTTTTGCATAGGAAACCATTTATCCCATCTTTTATTATATGCTTGTGTTCGCCAACGTCACTAGCTACTGGTGGTATCCCAGCAGCCATGTAATTTATTACCTTAAATCCTCCTTTGTATTTTTCCCATTCTCCATCGAATAGAGGGGCCAACCCTATATCTATGTTTTGTAACTCATGAAATTCGCCTTGTATACTCCAAGGTATAAGTTTCACTTTTACGCCTTTTCTTTCTAAATTTTTGAAAAGATGGTTAAAAAGTTTGTATCCTTCGTAGCTGGGAGAGGATATGACCCTAAGCTCAAAGTCATAGCGTTTTGCTAGTTTCCCTAGAGGATTGAGTAATAATCTCAAATAGTTAGTCGTTGATGGACTGCCTACAAAACCAAGCCTAACATGATCGCCTTTACGAAAAGCGTTGAGAGAGTACCTTTTTAAATCAACTGAGGTAGGTATTAAAGCAACGTTTTCATTATACTTTTTAGCGTAATTGAATAGTTCATGTCCTCCAACTATAACTAAGTCGCTAAGTCTGATTAATTTATTTATGATGAACGGCTCTTTAAGAAACAGCGCGTCATCTATATCATAGATCACTTTTTTCCCAAGTATGAACTTTGAGAAGAGAAAGAAGATAAATGAAAATTGGGATAATGAATTTATACCCCTCTGAATATAAATTAAATCTTCTTTACCAGATTTCATTACGACATTAATTTTGATCAGAAAGTCATTTATGATGTGTAAGCTCCTCATAAAAATATTGGTTTTTGTACTTTCATACATGAAAATTCTTGTATCAAAACCATTTTCTGAGAGGTATCTAGCCACCAGATAGCCTCTAATCCTCGATGCGGGATCGGTCATTCCATCTGAAGTGAACAATAAAACCTTTCTCTTCATGATTCTATATCCTCAACAGAGACTGAGAAGAATAGGAAAAGCATAATAGCAATTATGCCCAGTAAAGCAAACCCTATATATTGCAGAGGGCTAAAATGGAAAATGCTTCTCATACTCTTAAATAAATGCTCCATGGGAGATAAGCTGTTGTCTTTGTAAATAAAGGTTTTGAATCTCAATCCTACACTATTGGTACCAAGATGAATTTCATAACGCTTAATCCTTAAAAACATCGCCACTGACAACCACTATTGTAATATTACAATACCTTTGAGAGGAATGTTCAATTCAAAATAATGTCTGAGATCAGATATTTTCGATTAGCAATATCCTAAGAGAAATTATTTAATTTAAGATCTTCACCCGCAGTGGTATTCGATAGCTTCCTCAAGAGAAATTCATATACAAACACTCCGCCGTTTGGCGAAAGCATCTTTTCACACAACTTAAAATATGGTGGCTCAAAAGCTAAGTTACAGATAGAAATGATCCCTTCAATGCTGAGTAGATAATTGTAAAATATTGACTATCCAATAATCCGTGTGTGTTTAGCACCCTTTTTTATCAACTGTGAGAAGGTCGCCATGTTAACCCGGCTTTTATGCCTTTTATAAAGTAAATAAAAGCTTTTCTACCATGAATGAGATAAGTGATAGAGTCAATCCATATTTTGAAAAAGAAAAAATAAAACATGAACTTTATTTTTTCGTACGGTTCTGCATTCTTCTTTACAAAAAGAATCATATTTCTGGTTAAGTAGTAGACTCGGATGGGGCTTAATATTCCTCCAAGAGATGATGCTACTTTATGCCATACTTTCGCAGTTGGAACATATACAATTCTATATCCCTTCTTAGAGGCTCTATAGCAAAAGTCTGTTTCTTCCCAGTAAGCAAAATAGTCAGGGTCGAGTAAGCCAATGGCTCGAAAAACATCGCTTCTTATCAACATACACGCTCCATCTATTTTATCAACATTTCTGATTAAGTCATGTTGTCCCTTATCAATTTCATTAAATCCATAGCGAATTCCTTGGCCCTTCCATATTATCAAGTCTTCACCTGCAAAATTTATGACATCCCTTCTCCCGTAAAAATTATAATAGTATACCTTCGGTCCCGTTATTCCTATTTTTTGATCAGATTCCATATGTCTAACAAGTTCTGTCAAAAAATTCTCATCAACAACTACGTCATTATTAAGAAGAAGAACGTACTTTGGCCTAAATATTCTTAATGCAAATTTAATTGCGATATTATTTCCTTCCGCAAAGCCATAATTTTTGTCCATCTTTATTATTATACTTTTAGTTAGCTGCAGCTTATTTATAATTTCTTGATCATATTTTTCTTCCTCTATTTCTTGCTTTGAAAATAATGCAGTATGCGTTTTTCCACTTATTGCTTTTAATATTTCACTAACAGAAGCGTTTCTTGATCCATTGTCTACAATTATTACATGGTAATTATGATAATTTATTTTATAGAGATATTCTATACATTTCAAAGTGTCCATATAATTGTTCCAATTTAAAATAATGATGACGACTTTGGGAAAGGTGTTCAACTTCTATTTTTCTAGAATTTTTCTATAGATGGCTATAGTATTAGTCACAATGGAATCCCATCCAAAATATTTTTCAGCAAGTTCCCTAGTACTAAAATGATGTCTCGAGAGAGCCTCTTTAATAAAAAGTCCTATCTCATTGACCTTTAATGGAATGAAACAACCTCTCTTTTCAAGTTCGTCTTTATTTATTCCAGAATATAATAATGTGTTTGAAACAACAGGCTTATTACATGCCATGGCTTCCATAACAGCAATGGAAGGGCCTCCCCATCTAACATCTTTCCAAAAATATGCAAGAACATCACATGCATTGTAAAAATAAGGCATAATACTATGAGGAACTCTTCCAAAGCAAAATTTAACTTTCTTTTTCACCATATGATAAAGTGGATCACCAGGCACGCCCCCTACGCAAACCAATTCTGCATTTTCTGTTTTTAATTTATACATTTCTTCAATCAATAAAGGAAGACCCTTGAAATAGTTAAATCTTCCAACGTACAAAACCAGTTTAACATCATGTGGAAGATTCAATAAATCTCTACACTTACTCTGCGGAAGAGGTCTAAATTTATTAAGGTCAATCCCCATTGTTTGGATTTTAATACGTGCCGGGTCAATTCCGTAATATCTCCTTATGTACTCTTTTTTTAGTTGGCTAAGTACAAAAATATAATCAATATATTGTGAAACGTATTTCCCAGTTAAGTTCCATAAAGGTGTTAGAAAAGTTATTCCGCCACCATGATCTTGAACTACAATATTGCGCTTAATTTTTGTAATCAACATATATGCGAAAAAAGTAGGGAAGCCATGAATATGCAAAATAACATCTTGTTCTTCAGAAAAAACCTTTTTAATATAGTTAATTTCCGAATGAGAATATTCATAGGCAAAGGACACAGAAATAGAAGGAAAAGCTTTAAGAGTAAGATTATTGCCAATTTTGATTTTCAATGGCTTATCTATACAGGGATCAAAAGTTAAACATTCAATTTGGCAATCACTATGCTTTGCTAGTTCTTCTCCAAGTCTAGTGTGCCAACCATCTAAAAGAAGAGACGATAAATCCACTGAAAATACATGAGCGGAATGAGTAAGCACTTGGAGTATTTTCATAAATTAGGTTTCTCCAAGAATTTCCCTAAAACAATGATAATACCTTTCCCCAATCCTGTCCCAATCAAACAATTTTTCTACGGCCTTTCTTGCTCGTAACCCAACTTTTTTACAATATTCTTTGTCCAAGATAAGCATCTTTAGTCGTTCAGCCAACTCAAAGCTATTACGCTCGCTTACATTGTTTAGAAGAAAACTATTTACTCCGTCTTTAATAATATATGGTATGTCGCCCACGGGAGTACAAATAACTGGTTTACCACAGGCCATAGCCTCCAAAACTATGGATGGCAACCCTTCACTAATGGAAGTCAAAATGAGAATATCAGAGTCATTAATGATGCTTGGCATTTTATCATGTTGCTGCCTTTCTATAAAAGTAATATCCTCAAGATTTCTGGCATATCGAGTTAAACAGGTTTTTAAAGGACCATCACCAACAATTTTGAGTTCAATACCTTTTACACCATATTTTTTAAGCAATTTAAAGGCTTGAATTATAACGTTAACCCTTTTTTCCGGAGAAAGCCTACCAGCGTAAAGTAATCTAAACTTTTTACCACAAGAATTTTTTTTCCTAGGTAAAAATTTACGCGTATTTACCCCGTTAAAAACAATCCTTATTTTCGAGCTGGGGATGCCACGTGCTAGTAAAGCTTTTGATAAGCTAATACCGACACATAATACTCTATCACTTAACATGATACATGCTAATTCAAGTAAATTTAATACTCTCGAAGAGAGTTTTCTCCATATCGAGACATCTCCAAGCTTTAAGCGTATTTCGAAATCATTTCCTAAAACTATTACAACCAAGTGTTTAAACAGTAAGAGACGGAACAAAAAGCAACTAAAGATGTATATGCTTCCTGTTAAAAATATGATTATATCAAATTTTTTAATTTTTTTAAATAACCTTATTGCATACATTGTTGCATAGGTTAACCGTAGTAGAGGATTTTTAGAAAAAAGTGGAGGTATCCATATTGCATGAAGCACGATTTTTTCAGATAAATAGAAAATAGAATTTTTGCTAATATAAGTAAAAATAACTAGATGGATCTCTTCTACCTTTCTTGAAATTGCGTTCCATCCATCAAGGTTGCTCTGTCTAAGAAAATTTTCTACTGTTGATGATTCCCCGACGATGGCGAGCAATTTCATATCTTTTCACTATATTAGCATTGAGAAATTTTAAAAATTCGAGCGACTAATGCGCAAATAACAATGACGATCATCACTAATCCAGCAAAGTAAAATGCCATATCGTAAAGAGAAAAATTCCATAATGATATTGTATTACTATACACTATTTTCTTCCCACTGTCAATTATCAATACATTTGCCCATCGCGTAAAAACAGTCCCATATGGTAATCTACCTGTATCTGTTTGAATGAAGCTCGGAAGGGTTATTGTTACGATATTTTCACCTCTATTTATTGTAGTTATGAAAATTTTTGAAAATTCGAGTGCACCTATTAAGATTGTTATTTTATCTTGAACTAATGAGGTACAATTTAATGTGATTTGAACTATATCCATATTTTTTCCAACACTGGTGACGTTAATTTGGATGCTGTTTATATAGACCTTCTTATTTTGTGGTGACCCCATAGTTTCATTGCCTTCTAAATTGTATTTGCAAATATATAAGTTATTTCCGGATAGAGTTCGTATATGATTCACTAAACTCAATCGATAGACTTTTGGTTTTATCCAAAGCACTAGATCCTGAAAGGGGGTTGAACTTTGATTCTTAAATAGAGCAATTACAGTCCTTTCGTCAAGTGCCTTATTATATATCCTTAAATAGAGTAGGTCACCTTTATAATAATAATACCCGGACAAGTTTTGACAACCTACTAAAATTGGATTCACATTAGATAATGTGACATTTTCCTCAATCATTCTTGATTCAAATAATGTACCATTTACATATATTTTTAAATAAAAACCGTCAAATACTGTCACAATATGATAGTAAAAATTGCTTGCAAGCTTTGGTCCGACTGCCTGATATAATTTATTATTATGAATTGTTAGAAAAGAGATTCTTCCGGCATTGTCTATACGAAGTATAAAATTTCCATTTCCCTTATCATTACCCTTTGTAATAATATCATGCACTTTACCATCAACTACTGGATTTATTAGAGCCTCTAATGTTAACTCAGTGAAGTTTTGTGATGAAAGAGAAGGGAAGGCAATGTAAGAGTTTTCACCATTAAATCTAAATACATAATCGTTTATTTCTGGTTTATACACAATTAAAACACTCTTTGCACTTCCATTATTTTTGGCGTAGCTTAAGTCGTGAACTGTTTCTACAGTTTCCTGAAACATGCCTTGACTTCTCGGATACGCACCAACATACATTTCATTAAGCCATGTTGCATCTTTAGAATCTGAAATCAATAATTTCAGGTTTCCTGCATACGTAATATTCAGTTCGTCTATTTGAGGAAACGAGAATATAAACCCATCTGAGAGGAGAACGTCCGGCATGAATGCGAACAAACCATATGCGTTCGTAAATACTATGTTAGTATTGTTTAACTTCCCTCCGATGTTCATTTGCCCATAATCTTTAGAAGTTTTTGCAATTATTTGATAATCTATAGACATACTATATACATTAATTAGTACAGTTGAAACAAGTAGAATTAAAAATATTAGTTTCAGAAAGTTGAATTTTATAGTTCGAAAAGAAAACTTTACTATAAGTATATATTTTTTAAATGGAAGTAGTGCACGTACTAATATTATGAGTGCGTATGCAATCAATTGCAGTAAAGATATTTTTAGTGAATCTAGAGAAGGGTTCCAGACTGGAGAAGAATCATAGTTGATTAAAAGTACGTTTAAGAATAAAAATGCAACCATTGGTAGAAACGGTATTAACATATATTTTAAAGACATTTTACGAATGATACGCGAACATGAAACTGAAGCTAATGATATTATGCAAGGGTATATTAGAAGGAAATTTCTAATAATATCACCAATTCCACTTGAAAAAAGAAAGTAAACAAATGCAAGTAATATTGCGATCCATGTAAAGCTAAATAAGAGTCTTATGTGAAAATTATTTTTTCTTTCTTCAATAAAAACTGATGAAATGGCAGTTGATACTACTATTAAAGATAGAGCTTCAGGTGAGAGAATTTTGTATATGCGCAAGAAGTAATCTAAATATGTATAATTTAAAAGTTTTGATAAGTTGGCAATTATTAGTTCTGCTGGACTTATTAAAGTGATGTACTTGCTAAGCAAAATGGCAAGATGCTCATTTTTTATTATATATAGAAAGATGTTCCGTGGTATGTCTATGAGTAGTTCATAAATGAGAGGTGGGACGATAAATAAAGCTGTTATGATAGCGTATTTCCGTATTTTATATAGCCTATACTTAACTACAAAAAAAAGAAGGAATATTACAAATGATGCTAAAACTAAAATGTTAATTTTAATCATAATGATAATTGATTGGAACATTAACGCTAACGCTAATGAATCGAGTTTAATAGTCTTACTTGATCTGGAATCCCTAAATGCGTTTATAAAGAATGCTATTGAAACACTGGAATAGAATGCTACAGGAATATCAGGCATGGCAAAACTTGCGTTCATTATAAATGGGCTTGCGAACCCAAAGACAATGGAGAAAAATCTTGATAATACATTATTTCTGTAGAGTGGGGGCATTAGTAATGGGATAGCTAAAGTTATGCCGAAAAGAAAAATAAACCCTATTAAATTTGCATGTATAGGACTTATATTTGTAAAAGATAAAAACGTAGATATTATTAATATCCATAAATATCTTCCATCTAATATTAATGTTACTATTTTGTCTCTCCAATACGAGTATGATAAACCAAGCAATTCTCCTTTTAATAAGAGGTAACGAGCATTAAGCAAGTAGACAGTCTCATCAGGTGGCGGATAATGCGGTAAATTAAAGAATATGCCTACCAAAAATAAAAAGCAAACTATGGATATGGGTATATGAAAAACTTCGGCCTTGGAAAATGTTATAGTTAATTCCTTATTAGCCAAGATGAGTACTATTGTAATGGAGCTTAAGATTAAGATTAATACAAAATATAGAAAGATATGGCTCAGAGGGTGAATCAAGTACGCAGATAAAATCACAATTAAAGAAAGAGTAGGTACAGAAGTGGAAAGTGAAAAAACTGTTAGCTCCGTTATGCTAATTTTTGATGGACTCCTAAGGAACGCTATGATCAAAAACACACCTGGGATTAGAAAAACCGAGAAAGGTGATAAGATGATATTAATAAGATCGGCTAAATGTAAATTCATAAGTAAAAGGAGAAGAAGCTCAATAAAAAATAAAGATAAGATAATCTTACCATTTAAGTGCAAAATAATATAGTAGTTGATATCTTCTCCTCTTAACATGCTTTTCACTTTGAACTCATTTAGAAGTTTAGGATTTTAGTCTATTTAACTCTAGTTTTGAAATGACTTCTTCGGCTTTAAGATAAGCGAACCCAAGGAAGATGACTTGAATATGGGATGGCTTTTTTTCTAGACAATTCTTAAAGCTTATAATTTCCCTACATATATCCCATAAATTACGTCTTAGTTCTTCGTAAGAGGCAATCATATTTAGTTCTCTTCCCTTAGAACTCTTATAATTAGAACCCTCTTTCTGCAAGATTACGACTTACAACAATCTATTTAGTAGAAGAAGAATTCTATTGACCAGCATCGTTTTATTATAAAACATTTCTACAGTTTTCCGAGCATTACGAGAAATTTCTATCATATGCTTCTCGTCAAATATTAGTTCATTAACCTTCTGAGTTAGTTCCTCCAGTTTACAGACGACTATGTTAACTCCAGGCCTAGCAAAATCAAGACCAATTACTCCTTTATATGTCGAAAATACTGGCACTCCACAAGACATCGCCTCAAGAATTTTGTTTTTAGGACCAAATGTAGCTATTTCCGCAGGGACTAATAATGCGTCAAGCTGACAAATATTTGCCACATACTCCTCTAAAGATTTAAGATAACCAGTATATTCTATTCTCTCATCTCTTATTCTTTTGTCACATTTTCCAATAATCTTAAAGCGTATTCTCTCATCAAATTTGTTTAAATTCGCATAAAGAAAATTAAGTTGGCCTTTATTTGGTGTAATGTCAAACGGTCCTATCAACCCAATTACTTTTCTTTCCATATGTTTATTTTTTGTGATACATTTATTAAAAATGCTAACATCAACAAATACTGGTATAAAATACGTATTTTTATTAAATCTTTTATAAAAACGATATGTAATTCCAGATAAGGCTACAATAGCATTGGCTTTAGAGCCAACAAAAACCTCAAGTAAGTAATAAATCATAGATTCCAATCTGGACTTTTCCTTATGTGCAAGCGCATGTGCCTCCAATACAATTTTGTATTTTAAAAACTTTGATAGCGTATAGTAAGTGAAAAAGCCAAATATATCAGTGACACAATATACTATGTGAACTTTGTACCTTAAAATAATTGGTATGAGTTTGATATTCCATAATTTTGTTCTCTGAGGTCTAACAACTTTTATCGAATCTTTTTCAATACCTAAAGACGCTATCAGTGTATTATCTACTGAGTTCGCCCGTGTTATTAGAAGAATATCGAATTTATTTTTAAGAATTTTTGCAATGTTCCTTGCTCGAACAGTTGTACCATTTGTATCAGATATATTTTCAATTACAGAAATAAGTATTCTAGGCATTATAGTCGAGTTAATTTCATATGCCGATTCTATTGGACGCACATAATGTTTTATCTTAACTTATAAAAAGACTTCTTTGTTGTTCACCAGTAGCATATTGCAATGCTTCATCAACCTAATAACTATAACATGACATGCTTTTGTTAAAAACCAGATAAGTTGTTTAGGAAGGAGTTTTCTCTTAATGCAAACGGGTAAGCATTGTTCAACCGTAATCAGAGCCTTCATAACACTCTGCCTTTCAACTCTTCTAACGTATTTTTAAGATGTGATTCCACCCAAGGATACCCCCTTCGTGTATAGATAGCTAAATATCATCGTTCAGATTCCTCTATTATATGCCAAACGGAATCTTATGATCCTTTCAATAGTTTCCCCGGGATGTGTAGGTTTGTTGATCCCTAAAATTTTGAAACTTTTAGTAATGTCTACCTTAAATTTTATTTTATCGTTTTCATGAAATAACTGCTTTGTACCTTGGTCAACTATCTCTATTCTAGGCACCACGATTCCATTGGTTAACTTTGCTATAGCGTTTTTAACGATTTCTGCTAGTTCCAGAATAGTTATGGGTTCGGGATAGTAAACATTTATTATATGATCTAAGCTGTTGCCCTTCTTCGCTTCTCCTTCGAGGATCTTTCTTGCGTAGGCTTCAGAAGCATAGCATACATCGTTAACATCTACGTAAAGCATCGGTCTGTGCATGCTGTGTTTAAATGGTGTTAAAGGCCTCCCTTTTAATCCATTTTCTATAAAGATGTTTGCAGCAGTCTTTTCCGGCATACCCTCACCTAAAACTGTCCCCATCCTTATAATACCGTAAATTTTATTCGACATCTCATCATAATAGCGAACTATAGTCTCCTGAGCTATCTTAGAGAGAACGTATAATCTAGCCCTATCCTCTACCTTATCAGGTCTATATCCAAACTCCTCATCAATGACTCCTTCTAACCCTCTTTCACCAATGGTATGCCATGAACTAGTCAATATCATGCCCTTAACATTCGTTAGCTCATCCACAGCTTTACAGACGTTTTGTGTACCTACAAAGTTAACTTCGTAGGCTAAACGCTTATTTTCATTAATTAATGGAATCTGAATTATGACTGTATGAATGACTAGGTCAACATCCGCCAGCGTCTCCTTAACTTGTTCGTAGTTGCGAACATCACAGAATTCGAAGGCAAATGATTTGTCCTTAGGTGCTCTTACATCCAATATTTTTACATTGAAGGTTGATGAAAAATGTTTCGCCAGCGAAAAGCCTACGAAACCCGAGCCGCCCAGGATTCCGATAACATATTTGCTCATATCACGCGTTTCCTCGTTCATCTTTTAAAACTTCTTCGTAGAGCGCTTCAAACTGAGTTACAACCCTGTCAATAGAAAACCTTTCTTCTACGAGCCTGCGAGCATTACGGCCCATTCTTTCAGCTTCTTCTGAATGTGTAAGCATATATGCAATTGCGTTTGCTAACCCCTTTACATCACCAGCTTGAAACAGTAACCCCGTTTTTCCATGTAAAACTATATCTGGAATGGCTTCAACATTTGACGCCACCACAGGCTTAGAGCATGCATACGCCTCTAAAACAACATTTGGAAAAGTTTCGTAGCGTGAAGGAAGCACAATTATGTCAGAATCTACATAAGCACCAATTATCTTCCCATATAGTGGCCCAGTAAAGATTACGAATCTAGAAATTCCTAAAGATTGCACCAGAGACTTTACTTCGCCTAAGAAACCGTCGTCAGGGCCAACTATCACTAAGACGACATCTTTACACTTCATTTCATTTTTAAGGTAAGCGTATGCTCTGACCAAAAAGTCTACGCCCTTAATCTTATGAATTCTCCCCATGTAAAGGATAATTTTCCTATCTTCTGGTATGTTGAATTTCTCCTTGAAGGAGCCTTTAGGTGGCAGTTCAGCATACTCAGATAGGTCTATTCCGTTAGGTATGATAGCTATCTTCTCCCCAGGGATACCCATACGCCTATACTGATCAGTTTCAACTTGGGTAAGTGCAATAACCTTAGAGGCGTCTCTCAACAATCGATAGCCAAAGAGAACGTCATAGAGCCATTTTAGTTCTTTCTTTCCTATTCTTGGAATTGAACCATGAGCCTGCAAAATATATGGTGTATTAGTTCTCTTAGCATAACTGTATGCAACATAATTTTGATAGGTTCTAAAATTATGCAAATGTAGTATGTCTAATTTGTTGGAACTTTCTAACTCAGACCTTAGAGAAGATGTATAAAATAGGTTGAACACTTTTAATTCGATCTTAGATTCTATTATAGCCAGATCTTTTTCATCAGGGAATTTAGCTAGATTTCGGCCAAAATTTGATGTGAAAATAAATACCTCATGGCCTTTTTTAACCAAGTACTTTGCCAAGTAATAGGGCCCTTTTGCTGAGCCTCCAGCTACAGGCGAGAAGAATGGAGTTATGAACCCTATTTTCATATTCTTTTTACATGTAATGCTTATATGATTCTAATTGGTTTGCTACAGATTTCTCTTCAGAGGTTCTTAGTAAAGTGACTATTTTATATACTAATGCTGTAAATGGGGAGTCCATGATAAGCTTTGCAACAACGTAACTATGGAAGGGGATAGTTGAAAACCTGTCTATGAGTGTTTTCCTTATCTTGAACTCCCTTCTGTATCTGCTCCAATCAGTATTGATCTTTACATCTTCTAAACAGGTTGTGCCGATACCCTCTTTCTCTGCAACAAGTATATGCTTTGCTCTCTTCAGAGGTATACCCATGATTGTAGCACCTAAAGCATCCGCGACCACAACATTATCTGACATCAGCAACAAATCCATTTTAACCGGTTCCCCATACATTGGACCGTGCCCGTCTAAGGCGTAAAGTCCATCTATGATCGTTATTTTAGGATTCAGAATTTTAGCTATAAGTGTAAGCTTTCGGCCAAGGTCCTGATGGTGGAGACATCTCATGGTATCAGGGTAGCAACCCCATAGATTCTTTAGACCTAAGCTTACACCTGTCATTACGTGCACCTTTAGAACAGGTAGCGAAATGAAACAATCTATTTCTTTTAGTAATATTTTTGGTAACTGCACCTTCACCTTTTTAGAGAGGATTTCTGCTTCGACGAATTTAGATGGTAAAGTTGATAAGTTAACTAATTCAGCGCCAGATTCCCTGCATATTTCTACCATTTTATGACCGGCAAATGCCTCTTCGGCTTTAAATGAATGGTTTCCACCATCAGATTCTCCGACAATAACTCGCGCACATCTATCTTTCAACAGCTCAAGTAGGGATTTTATCACTTCTGGGTTAGTTGTAACACCTTTCCTGAAAACTGGAAAAGTAAAATTAGGTTTAATAAACACTATATCATCTTTTTTGATGATTTCTTTCCATCCAATGAATTCTAGGCCTTCTAAAAGTTTGTACTTTAATTTTCCTTCTACTTTCGACAGATATGCTGAAAACATTACCTTTTCATCCTTTCAAGAACTTGTTAGAGATGACCATCATTTCCTTTCCTATCCTTTCTATCGACAAGTTTGATTCAATGTATCGTCTCCTCGAATCTCCGAGCTTTTTAGCAAAACCAGGGTTATTTTTCAAATATAGCACGGCTCTAGCTAACGCTTCGTAGTCTCCAGGCTTAACCACAAAACCAGATCTTGTTTCTTTTACGTATTCTGCTGGCTGACCTTCTGAGCAACATATTATAGGCTTCCCTGCAGCTTAATACTCGTATAATTTAGAAGCATTCCAAGGTATAGCCTTTACTTTCAACGTTTTCCCTTTACTAGTTCCACCAGGAATTCTTCAAACCGCTTTGTTATTGCATCCCAATTGTATCTTTGAACATATTTTGCAGCTTTCATCCCAAGCTCTTTAATTTGCTCTTTTTTATTAGCTAACTCAATAGCTTTTTCTAATACATCTTCTGGGTTTTCAACATAGATCACACCATTTCCTTCGCCGAACTCTCTCATTATTCCCGGTAACTTAGTTGCGATTACTGGTTTACCACAAGCCATGTACTCATACATCTTGATAGGTACGATGCACCTCATAACTTCATTATTATATGCCGGAAGTAGACACATATCTGCTGCGGCAATGTATTCTGGAACTTTGTAAAATGGCTGCCAATCTATCAGAATCAATTTGTCCTTAAGTTGGCTTTTCATTTTAACAAGCTCGTCGTATAAATCGCCTTTACCTAAAATCATGAGCCTAATTTTTGTCTTCCCATGATAATTAACTAAGGAGTTAGCTACTTCTTTGAGACCAGAGAAAGTATATAGCCAACCCATGAAAAATAACACTACTTCGTCCTCCCGAATTCCATATTTCACTCTAATATTCTTACCATCTATATTTGGATTAAAACGAACATAATCAATTCCCGCTCCAATCACATTAATCTTTTCAGGAGAACCGCCAAGCCTTATAGCATATTTGGCAAGCTCATCGTTTATTACCAAGATTCTATCTGCGTTTCGAACAATCATGCTTTCAATGAACTTCCCGAGCAGTTTTAAAAAGTTCTCAGGTATTTGCGTGTGCTGAGCGTCAATTAGATAGTAAACAAACGGGATGTTGTATCTCTTCGCAAGCTCCATAGCGATGTATGTGTTTAATATGCTAAATCCCACGATCACATCCGGTTTAAACAGTTTAATTTGCTCAAAAATTTCCCTTCCGTAGTAAAATACCTCAGATGCGTAATCCACTAGCGGAATATACACTATTTTAGGTCGTATAAGGATAACTTTAGACATATCGATGGCTTTATGAAAATTTTTGATAACGACCTTTTCTGAAACCAACGGCCTCCTTTTTCTCCTTCTCCAGTTGATCTCATAATCTATTATTCGAACCTCATGACCATTCATGGATAGACGTTCAAATAAGTGATGTGTTTGATGGGGACCCTTCTCTACTAAATCAGTTTCTATAACTGCTAGAACCCTCATATTTATCCTGAGCAACAGGTAACCTCGCGTATTCCATCCAATCACCATTAAGTATTTTCTTCTTTCTCAAAGAGTAATGAATAGACAGGTATTTCCTTCTCAAATAGTGCGCCGTTTTGTCGAAAACAGAATTATACCTAAACAGGTCTTTTGTAAATCTATTTCTTCTCAGCCAAAGATCCAATTTGGCAAGCTTCGACTCCTTATACGTGAAACCAAAGTTTGGGAGTGTATCCAAATCGTTGAAGTCACCGTATATGTGTGGGTTTGTAAGCAGCCCCCTTTCTTCCGCTAACTTAAGTAATGGTACATCTCTTACTGAAAAACCCATCATTTTTGAAATAACTACATCTATGGCTAAAGGATCCCATCCGGCGATTATTAAGTCCAATCTCTTATGGTTTCCCATACGCATGCTCCCCCCATCCAGACCCACTGTTCCGTCAACTATAGTGAAGCACGGTCTAATCCGCGTGTAAAGCTCCAAGAGTTTCTCCGACAGAACGTTATGGTATTTTTCCCTATCTGCAGGTAATAAACCGAACAGATTCTTGCAGGCACAAGAGACCACTGCAAATGTATGTGTGTGAACGACCGGAACATTTACTATTTGGCTCTCATATAGTAGTAAGGGTAGCTCCCCATCACACTTCTCTTTGCTTAAGTTTATGAATGGGATTTTGTGTTTTTCGCATAAGTCTTTTACCCCTATGACCTCGATGGTCTTATCTGCTGGTTGCAGTTTTAAATCGCTTTCAACAACTGCTAATTCAACAAATCCAAGCTCCTTCATTGCGAAGAACAACGCTTCTAAAAACCAGGTTGAAGTGTTACATCCTGGATAAAACCTGTCGTAGTTCGCATTTATCTTTATCAAAGTTTTCATTTCCACACTGTAGTGCTCAGCTAATCCTGCTTCTTTTAAGGTCCTTCTAACATCATCCTTCAAAGTTCGTGGAGAAGTTTTAAAAACTAGGACTTTACTTGCAAACATGCTCTTCCGTAAATCAGCTGGCCAGAACTTCACCATAAATCGTTCGTTTCCTATGGGAAAACTCTATGAAGTAACGTAGAGCGTCGAATAATGCACCCATTGTTGGCATAAAATCATCTAACGAGATAATGTCATCGGGTAGGAGTGGGAATGATAGGAATTGCTTGAGGGCGGCAAACTTAGAGTTTCCATAACTTCTGAATAGCGAATCGAACAGCCACAGTAGGTCTCCAGGTATAAGCCATCTCTCAGTGAGACCCAAAGTATAGCCTTTTACAGCAAACGAATCTTTTTCCACCATCATTTTGTAGAGTAGGTAAGGGAAGTCTACCCCTGCGTTTATTGCTAACGGTAGAGACCCCCAAAACCTTCCGTTAACCTCTAAGAGGTTTACATCTCCGTTTTTCTCGCCTAATCTAAATTCCACCATTGCAACCCCCTGCCAACTCATTTCCTTCAGTAGCTTTATCGAGTATTCCGCTAGTCTTCTATTCCATACGCTAACTCTTAATGTGCTGGCACCACCCGTGACGGGATACTCATGTAATCTTTTGTGCATAAACAGCGCGATCAAATTAGAAGAATCGCTTGTTAGCATTTCTACGCCATACCCTACTCCCCGCACATATTCCTGTACAAGAAAAAAGTCAGAAGGCACAACACCCTTAAGCTTGCTCATTAGGCTCTTATGCTTAGATAGAAGATCCTCCTTATTATACGCGTAGTTAATTGACGTAACCTTCATCATAACTGCTTTTCCATCCTTCCAGAAAACTTTCATCCTAGGCTTAATAACGACTGGATAGTTAAGTTCATCCGCCATTTCTTTCAATTTTTTTTCATCATTTACGAGAATAGTTTTGGGGTGTGGCACCCCACATTTTTTTGCAATACTAACTGTCTGAAATTTGTCGTAAGCTTTCATCACAACCTCATGGGGTGGTGCTGCCACTTTAACGTAATCTTCAAATTCATCCTTGAATTCTACTATTGGAACCATGGTGAAGTCAGTTATGGGTATAAGCAGATCGAAGTCTTCTTTTCTGACAAAACATAACATGGACTTTATGAATTTCGTTTTATCCTTTAGAGGAGACGGATAAATGAAAGCTTCACTTGAGTACTTTGAAAGGAATCCCGCATTAAGCCCTACGCTTTCCGCCGCCACAACTTTTATACCTTTTTTACCAAGCGATCTAATAACCGCCAAGGCAGCTCTTTCCGATGCATCCGTAACTAGAACCCTCGGCAAATTTCAGCCTCGATAGAAGCCTGTCATTCGTTTAAGGATTTCTATTGCAAAGGTAAGCCAATGAACTAGAAAAGGAGACTCCTTTCCGACAAGCTGCCTCTTACAATTAAGGATTTCCTTCCTCAATTCTTCAGGACTGCCTGCACTTGAATAAAACCTAGTTTTTAGGCGGCCTATTTCAAAAGCGAAGTGGGCGTCGCTGCAGGCGATTGCAGGCTTTCCTAGATTAATCGCAAGCTGAAAAGCCTTCAAATTTATATCGCGGGAGCATCGCCCATTCATAGCCTCAACCATGTCCGCGCACTTGATGAGATCTTCCACAGCTCCCTTATGTCCCCTATATGGATGTGGCAAAATAACCAATCCATCCTGGCGCTTTATCTCATCAACAACCTCATAGAAAACCCTTGATTTTATTTCTTCTTGGACATAAAGTCCTATTAAATCTCCCATATCGGTTTTAACTTCAATTCCAGGTATCACTATCAAGTTTTCCATTGATGGCGCCTCACGAATAGCGGCTAGACCGCCCCTGATTGTATTATGATCGGTTACGGCTATTGCGGATAAACCCCGCATTAATGCAACCTTTACGACGGCTCTGGGCTCGAGAAGGGAGTCGAATGAATATTTAGTGTGAACATGTAGGTCGGCTTCTATTACCATAAATCTGCGTGGTTCTGGTTGGTCTTAATGTAATCCGCGAACGATGAGAAATGAAATTCATGTAATAAACACCTTAAAAGTTTCTCGGTTTTCTCTATGCCATGATAGGTCACAAACGATTTGTACGGATTGAGCCTCAGCCTAGGTGTGCCGGGATCCAGCTCCCAGTTGTGAACATAAAGAATTGCTGGCAGGTCCTTTTCATTCATTTTTTTAATCCCCTTCCTTATAACTCTGATATTTAAAAACCGAAGCCAAAAACCGCCTGCAATTGGCAACTTGAAGCCAAGAAAACAATAGACGGAAAGCGGAAATTCGATAATGCTATAGTTCGCATTGCCCTCTCTTGACACGTCACTTAGCGAGGGCACATACGGTCTTTGAGGGGCTCCATAAACTCCGTATAGCGGAGTCCATGCAGGAAAAACGCTTGAGTCATAACTGAAATTTTGCTCTTTAAGTACTTTCAGCGCCCACTTTGTATCGTTATTCAAAGAGAACGATGGGGCTCTAAAACCTATGCAATCAGGGTGAAGTTTCTTAAAGGCTTTAACCTCTTCTCTAAATCGCTCAGGTGTTAATCTCCACAATGGTTCATGTGTTCTTCCGTGGAAAGACACTTCATGTCCTTTCTCCAAGATCTCGTTAATGACTTCCGGGTACTTTTCAGCTATTTCCCCAACTATGAAAAACGTTGCCTTGGAATCATATTCTTCCAGAATCTTTAATATGGGCGGGATATTATCTGGCGTCCTGTAACATAAACCGTGTCTGTATTGCCGTGTATATTCGCCGTGAAACACTTCCTCAACATCTATAGATAGTATGTTTTCTACCAACGCTTAGAACGTTACTACTTTCTCTATATTATCCCTGTTCTCCTTGATCCACTCGTAGACTCTTCTCAGCCCTGTCTTCATTTCTGTTTTGGGCTCATATCCAAGTATTCTCTTAGCCTTCTCTATCGATGCCCTCCTCCTTATCGCCTTGTCCCAGTCTCTTCTGGACTTGAAAACTATCCCAGCCTTGTTCCCCGTTATCTCGTTAATCCAGTTCGCCAAGTCTATGACCTTGGTCTCCGTTTCAGAGGCTAAATTAATAGCTTCCCCGACAGTCTCCTCCACAACCCCCATTCTTAACGTTCCGTCGACAATATCCTCTACGAACGTGAAGTCTCTCGTCTCCTCCCCTGTCCCGGTTATGGGTAACGGTTGACCGTGCATGGCCCACCAGAAGAAGTTCGGTATCACATTCCTGTATCTTCCTGGGACCTCTCCTGGACCGTAGACGTTGAAGTACCTCGCTATCGCGACTGGCAGCTTGTAGTAGTCGTGGAAGTAGTTGCAGTACAGTTCGCCTACGAGCTTGTTTATCTGGTATGGCGTGTCCAGGTGCAGCGACACGAAGTCTTCCCTCAATGGTAGTGGCGCCTGGCTTCCGTATACTGAGCACCCCGATGATGCGAAGACAAACCTCTCCACTCCTACGAGGTTTGCATACTCGAGCGTCTTCAAGGTTCCCAGAGCATTCACGAGAAGGTCCGTCTCAGGGTGGTCCACGCTGTTCTGGTTCGCGAAGTGCGCTGCCAGATGGAAGACGTAGTGCGGCTTGTAGCTGAAGGCTCTCTTCATCCTCTCCTCGTCCAATATGCTCCCTTTTATGAATGTGACTTTAGGGTCTTTTGGAATGTTCCATTCGTACGATGCTGAAAGGTCGTCTATCACGACTATCCTCTCAGGCTCGGCTTTAAGGAGCGCTTTTATTAGGTTGCTGCCTATGCACCCTGCGCCCCCGGTTATGAGTATCCTCTTACCTGTGTAATGGGCTAAGACCTCTTCGAACCTCATGGCTCCTCACCGTATATCTTTTTGAACCATTCCACCGTCCTTCTTATCCCTTCCTCCACCTGAACTGTGAGCTTAAAGTTGAGATCTCTTTTTGCCTTCGTCGAGTCGGGAGTCTTTATTCTCGTTGTGAAGGGCTCAGCTTCCTTGTAGACAACCTTTGAATCATCTTTTCCCAAGGTCTTCAATATCAGGTCTGAGATGTATTTTATCTCGTACTGCTGTTCCCCTCCGAGGTTGTATACTTCCCCGGGCTTAAAGTTGTCCATTATGTTCGCGAGCGCTCTGCATATGTCCTCAACGTACTCCAGCGTCCTCTTGTGACCTAGGTAGACTGTGTACGGCTCGCCCTTCAGAGCCTTGTATATGAACTTCGGTATCCAGCCTCTGTATGGCGTGTAGTGCTCTCCGGGACCGTAGACATTGAACAGCCTGACCCTCACAGTTTCGGTCCCAAACATCTTTGCAGAGTTCATTATCTGGAGCTCGTTGACCCACTTCGAGATGGCATAGTCGTTCATCTGCTTTATCGGCACCTTGTCCATCACGTCCTCGCTCATCACGCCGTCGTAGTCCCCGTAGACCTCGGCGCTCCCGAAGAACACCATCCTAAATCTCTTCCTCTCCTGCATTTTCAGGACGTTCTTTGTTCCCACGGCGTTCGTCATCCATAAATTTTCGTAGTAGTCCTCCCCGTTCCATCTCCCGTACTCCGCCGCGGCGTGGTAGACGTAGTCAAAGTCATGTTCCTCGAACAGGCGCTCAACCTGCCTGTACCTGCTCACGTCACACCTGATGTAGTTTTCCTCGCCGCTGTGCATCAGATCGCATGCCCAGACCTCGTGCCCGCGCCTCCCGAGCTCTTCCACCAAATGCGAGCCTATGAACCCCCTTCCGCCCGTGACCAGAACCCTCTTCATACCTTCAGATCAACCTTTCTGGATAAAAAAGGATTGCGGGGTTCTTCGCCGATTATCCTCTCAAGTATGCCCACGATCCTCTCCCCAGCCCTCCCATCTCCGAATGGGTTTGACCATCCTCTCTTGCAGTCTATCATGAGCCTCGCCCTCTCCAGTATCCTCTCAGGGTCGGTCCCTGCAAGCGTGTTGGCGCCGACCTCCAGGGTCTCGGGTCTCTCCGTGTTGTCCCTCAGGGTCACGCATGGGACCTTCAGTATGCACGCCTCCTCCTGAACCCCTCCCGAGTCCGTGAATATCAGCCTCGCCCCGCTCTCGAGCCTCAGGAAGCTCAGGTAGTCCAAGGGATCTGTCAGAATAACCCCTTCCGGATCCAGACCGTGCTCCCCCATCATCTTCCTCGACCTCGGGTGCGCAGGGTAAACCACTGGCATACCGTAGTGATCATGCACAAGCCTCAGCCCCTCAAGTATCCCCTTAAGCCTCCCGGGGTCGTCGACGTTCTCCTGCCTGTGAACCGTTGCCAGGAAGTACCTTCCATCCTCCAGCCCCAGGGATTCCAAAGCGGCGCTGCCCCCTCTCCGCGCAAGCTCCAGGTTCTGGTGGACGGCGTCGACGATGGTGTTTCCCGTGACATGGATCTTCTCCTGGCTTATCCCCTCGCTGATTAGGTTCTGCTTGGCCTTCTCGGTCGGGGCGAAGAGTATCTCAGAGACGTGGTCTGCAACTATCCTGTTAATCTCCTCGGGCATGCTCCTGTCGAAGCTCCTGAGACCAGCCTCAACATGACCTACCTCGACCCCAACCTTCACAGATGCTAGCGCCCCGGAGAGGACCGTGTTAGTGTCGCCCTCAACAAGGACCAAATCAGGCTTCTCCTCCAGCAGGACCCTCTCTATGCCGATCATCATCCTCCCCGTCTCCTCGGCATGCGTCCCGGAGCCAACGTTCAGGTTGAACCTAGGCTGCGGCAGGTTGAGTTGTTCAAAGAAGACGCGGTCCATGTTGTAGGAGTAGTGCTGACCGGTGTGGAGTATGAAGTACTCGATCTCTCCGCCCGACCCCCTCCTCCTTTGGAGTTCCCTGATTATTGGGGACATCTTTATGATCTCCGGGCGGGTGCCGAGAACCACTGCGACCTTCATCCTCTCAAAGGGCTGGGTAGTAAACTTGGTATAGGCACATATTAAATTAAGCCAGATCCGTGGCTAAG
>Ga0078972_1006909_pt1 | contig 26117 bp, 21 predicted proteins | sample YelNatPaOPGAMG01_FD_67568 | JGI IMG/M metagenome (GOLD analysis project Ga0078972, IMG submission 67568) | Hot spring thermophilic microbial communities from Obsidian Pool, Yellowstone National Park, USA - OP-RAMG-01 (SPADES assembly) (version 2) | ecosystem: Environmental > Aquatic > Thermal...
AAATTTTCTAATGTGCTTATAGCACATTCTTAATTCATATATTCTCAAGAGTAAAGAGAGTTGGAATCTCTTAACAATTCAAATAGGGTAGGTGCTTAATAGTACTTTTTATTAAGCATTGGAGAGTGTAGAGAGGTGAGACCTCTCAACAACAAACAGGGTAGGGTGCTTAATAGTACCTTCTTGTTTATATCAAAGAGTGAAAAGAGACACAGTCTCTCTTCAATTAATTAGGGTGGGTGGGCGGGGATACTTAAAATAATGTACTGATTAGCACTTGTGCTGAATAGCACTTGTGCTGAGTAGCACTTTTCATTCAAACTTGAAAAATTAATCACAACTGAGTGTAAAATTAACGAAATGAGTAAATCAATCCTAATAACCGGTGGAAGTATAGGGATAGGTAGAGCAACTTGTATTGAACTATCAAAACTTGGATTTACAATAATCTTCTCTTACTACAGAGACGAAAAAGAGGCAAAGGAAACAGCCGAAAAGTGTAAGTTAGCAGGTGCTAAAGATGTTTTTTATTACTACCTTGACCTAACAAACGATGATTCAATAAAAAAATTCGCAGCGGAAGTTATAGGGAAGTATGGTAAAATTGATGTACTTGTGAATAATGCAGGTGTTATATCCTGGAAACCTCTAAAAGAACAATCGTTTGAAGAAATAACAATGCAATTAAGGGTAAACCTAGAAGGACTTATAAAAATGACAAAAATATTTTTACCTTATGTTAAGGAAAAGATAATAAACACTTCGAGTAGTGCAGGTAAAACAGCATACGCAGATTTAACAACCTACTGTGCTACAAAGTTTGGTGTGAGAGGATTCACCCAAGCATTGGCAAAGGAAATATCAAGCCCCTTATGTGTAGTCGTTAACCCTGATATGACACAAACGCGAATGACAGACTTCAGAGGAAGGCCACCAGAAGATGTAGCCGAAGTGATAAAAGATGTAGTAGTAGACAAAATAAAGGTACATCCTGGTGAGGATGTAGATGTATGGAAGTATAGGTAATTTAAATTACTTATACTTGTGTTCAATGATTTTGCCTTCAACTATGTAAACGATGTCCTCCGCTATATTGGAAAAAAGGTCCCCAATTCTTTCTAAATCTTTAAAAACGAGTAGTTTTAGCATCGTTTCTTCAATGTTGGATGAAGATTCTATAGCTTTTCTTACTCCGATATCTCTAAGTTGGTCAATTTCCTTGTCCATACTTATAACTTCCCTGGCGGTGTTTGAATCATAATCTACAAAAGATCTAATAGTTTTGTTTGTCATAACTGTAAGAGTATTAAAAATTTCATCTATTTCCTTTGTTAATTCAATTTTACCTAAATTGATTGATTTCAGCACATTACTAGCAATATTGACAGCATGGTCACCAACTCTCTCTAAATCTTTATTTATCTTAACGGCCATTATTGCCATTCTCAACATCTCTGCTTCGGGTTGGTATAGAGCAATTACTCTTATTATCTTATTTTCTATCTCTATCTCCAGATCATCAACTTTTTTGTCGCTTTCTATGATTTTTTTACACAACTCACCATCAAAATCTTTAAGAGCCTTCATAGATTTGTGTAACATCTCTAAACATATTGAAGCTTGATTGATTATTTCGTCTTTTATTTCTCTTATTTCCTTTTCAAGTTTTATCATAAAAACCTCCTTTTAACCAAATTTACCAGTGACATAATTTTCTGTTCTTTTATCGGAAGGAGAAGTAAATATTTTCTCCGTCCTGTCAAACTCTATGAGTTCTCCCATAAGTAAAAAGCCTGTATAATCCGAAATTCTTGAAGCCTGCTGCATGTTGTGAGTAACTATAACAACAGTATAATCGTTTGAAAGTTCAACTATAAGCTCCTCAATCTTGGATGAAGACAGAGGATCCAGCGCAGAAGTAGGCTCGTCCATTAAAAGAACCTCAGGCTCCACAGCCAAAGCTCTAGCAATACAAAGTCTTTGCTGTTGCCCGCCTGAAAGGGATGTAGCAGGCTTATGAAGTCTATCTTTAACCTCATCCCACATATCAGCCAATCTTAAAGATCTCTCTACAATCTCATCAAGAATTCTTTTCTTCTTTATGCCTCTAAGTTTAGGACCAAAGGCAATATTCTCATAAATACTCATATAAAAGGGATTTGGTTTCTGAAATACCATTCCTATTCTACTTCTTAATTCAAAATCATCGAAAGAATTGTCATCCAAAATGTTCTTACCATCAAAAACAACCTCTCCTTCAACTCTAGCGTTGTTAACAAGTTTGTACATTTTGTTGAAAACTCTGAGTAATGTTGTTTTTCCACAACCAGATGGACCTATAAGAGCTGTGACAGAATTTTTTTCTATTTCCAAATTTATATTTTTAAGTACATGAACATCATCATAGTAAAAATTGAGATTTTTAATAATAATTATTTTCTCTTTACCATTATCACCATTGACTACACTATGCGTATTCATTTTTCCTTAACCTCCTCCTAACAAGAATAGCCAAAATATTCAAAAGAAAAGTTATACCAAGCAAAACAAGAGTAGTAGCAAATTGTATAGGTAGGGTAGCATCAACATCAACTGATTGAGTAGACATAATGTAGATGTGGTACCCTAATTCCATAAACTGATTTGACAAAGATGATGGCAGATGAGGTAAGAAGTAAGCAGCGCCAGTAAAAAGTACAGGAGCCACTTCTCCAGTACTTCTAGAAATTCCCAATATGAGACCTGTGAGAATTCCTGTGGATGCTCTTGGTAGAACGACCTTTAAGATAGTTTCCATTTTCGTGGCGCCAAGTGCAAATGATGCTTCTTTTAAGTTTGCGGGTACTGCCTCTAATGCCTCTCTAACTGCAGTAACTACAACAGGCATAGAAACAAGTCCCATCGTCAAACCAGCCCAGATGAGAGCAGGTTTACCCCAGTTCAGATTACCACCATAAAAAACTTTATCTATTACTCCACCGATATAAATAACAAAAAATGCTAAACCAAACAGTCCTATAACAATCGTGGGAATACTTGAAAGAAGGTTTATAGACTCATTAACGAACCTATAGAAAAACGAATCTTTTTTGCCGTATTCGGTTAGATAAATAGCAGTTATAATCCCTAGAGGGACAGCAAAAGTGGAAGTGACAATAACAAGTAGAATAGTACCAATGATTGCAGGAAAGATACCTCCTTTTGTCATCCCCTCTTCAGGAGGCTGTGTCAAAAATTCCCATGTAATTTTTTCATAACCACCAACAAAAATAACACTAAGAATCACAACAAAAAAACCAACTATGAGAAGAACAGACAAAAGTAAAGAAATATGAGTTATAACATCATCCAACTTATAGCGAAACTTTATAGTACTAATATCGTTATCCTTTATCTCCATAAGTTTAAACCCCTAACTTAGATTTTATGTATTTATAAACCCAGTTTGATATGAGATTAAAAAGTAAAGTTACAATGAGTAGAACAAACCCTATGAAAAATAGTACAGCGTAATGTTCGTCACCTACTTGTACCTCCCCCATTTCGGATGCTATAGTTGTGGATATTGTCCTGATTGGTATGGTAAAATTGAACAAATCCATTGTAGGAGAATTCCCTGTAGCCATGAGTACTATCATTGTCTCACCAAAAGCCCTAGAAGCTCCAAGTATAATCGCAGAAAAAATAGAAGACAAAGCAGAAGGTAAAACAATTTTCCAAGCAACATGATGCCTTGAGGCGCCAAGAGCATAAGCTGATTCTATCAGACTTTTAGGAATACTTCGCATTGCATCTTCTGATATAGTGAACATAACCGGTATAATCGCCAAAGCTACACCAACACCACCTACAATAGCATTGAGTCTGAAATCCCAACCAAAAACATTTTGTAAGAAAGTAGCACCGACCATAAGCATGAAAAAGCCTATTACGATACTAGGTAACCCCGCTATCAACTCTATTATTGGCTTTATTATCTCCTTTAAAAAGTTGCTAGAATATACAGAAACATAAAGAGCCGCAAAAACTGCCAACGGTGTCGCTACCAAAACGGCGACAGTCATTACCTTGAGAGAACCAACTAATAGAGGTATGATACCATATTTGGGCTCAACTGAGACAGGTTGCCAAACATAAGAAAACAAGTTTTTTAAATTGGCATGAAGATTGATATACCCCTTATCAACCAACAAAAACGCTTCTCTAAAAATGAAAAATATAACGAATAGAATAAGTAGTATTGACATTAAAGCAATGGAGTAAATGAACCCTTTCCAAATGAGGTCAGCGATCTTTTTTCTCTTTATCAAACTTCCCTTAACCTTTAGATTGAAACTCATTTTACTTTTCATAGTGACACCTACATCAGAAAGTAAATTTTTTATTTTGATTGTAAAATTAATGTAAAGAAATCTTTAAATTTTTTTTAAAAATCAAATTTTTAAAAAATCAGAGATTTTAAATAATACATACTTCACAAGGTCCCTACCATACCTAACATTGTTTCTATACTTTACATTGGGTATGAGAAACATTAAAGCTGAAAACCTGCCAATAAGAGTAATACCGAATAATATCTCATAAAGAGTGAAATTTTTATAGAGTACAAATACCTTGAATCCGCTCAGTGTCACTGATAAAACGCTTGCCACAATGGTACCGAGTAATATACCCACTCCATTTATAGCGCTTATCACTGAGAAAAAATTATCCTTGTGCTTTTGATTAATATCTGAAAACATTATATAAACAAAGGAAGATTCATAACCTGCTGAGAATATTCCAGAAATGAAAGGTTCACCAAAAGTTAAAATGAACCACAATTCTTTAGGTATAAAAAACCAAAGTGATATCGTGAAACACAACCCGGCAACAGATAAACTAAGAACAGATCTAGCACCGAACTTATCAAGCAAGACCCCCCAAAAGTAACTCAGTAGAGTCATACTTATGGCATATATTGAAAACTGAATGCTCAGAAACTCAGGTCCAAGCCTAAAATTCTTTAATACCTGAACAGGTATAAATGGAACACCAATTGAAGAAACCATTTCATAAAAGAAAAAAAACAAAACTATACTTCTTGTTTTCCCTTTCTTTAAGATGATAGATGATTCTTTTAAGAAATTGAGAAATGAGATATTTCTTGTTTTAGTTTTTTTATCAAACTGAAGTAGATATAAGCCACTGGATGTGAATCCAACAAGACCAACTATAGAGAAAAGTATGAAAAAGGCAACATTCTCCCTGCCTTGGCTAGAAAAGTGTTTAATCAAAAATCCACCTAACAAAAACCCCAAAAGCAATGTAAAAGTGGTAATAGCCTTTCTAATTCCCATGTAAGTGCCTTTAGTTTCTTCAAAAACCAACAAATCCATCCACCTCATCCATATTACCATGAGTATCCTAAAAAACAAGAAAGATATCAAAGCAGAAACGATAAAAACCGTTATCGTGATACTAGATTTACCAAAAATGAGTACAAGCGTTGCTGGTAAAAACCAAATACCCCTATAGATTATTCCCGTCACAAAGGCTATTTTTTTTCTTTCCCCAACTCTCGCTAGGTAGTATCCCGACAGGATACCCAAAAATGAGAAAATGAACTGTGAATTTGGTAGTATTGAGAACCAATAATCAGGGAGCCCTAAAAATATCCCAAATGCCTGTAAGAAGAAACCTTGATGTATTATGGCACCAGCAAAAGAGGCAATAGCCCCCTCAATCATTGAGACTTTTAAAGAGAATTCCCTTTCCTTCTTGTAACTTTCCATCTTTTAGAAGTATATTTTCTAATAACAAAACAAATGAATACAAAATAAAGTTTGTTGGAAAAATCTCTGTGCTTTAAGCACCGCGTGCTTTAAGCACCGTGTGCTATAAGCACTTTCTTATTTATGTTTAAGCAATTTCTCTTACAAGGGTTAAGGGATGCTAGGCATCGTAGAGGTTACACCTCCCTTATAACTTTAGGGTGGGTGGGAATTGCTAAATAGTACTTCTTATAGGTAATTAAAGCACACTATTAGTCAAAAAAACAAGGTGTTGAAAGGTAGAAAACTTCCAACGATAAAATGGGTGGGGGCTTAACTTTCTTAATTAAGAGCTTAAAAACACTTTTTATTAATATATTCCGGAGAGTGAAGAGAGGTGAAATCTCTCTACAGTAAATAGGGCGGGTGGGTGGGGCTACTTAAAGTAATTTATGCTAATTCTTAATAAAGAAGCAGGTATAACCTGAAGCAGGTATAACCTGACAGGCCTAGCCTGACACAGGCCTAGCCTGACACAGGCCAAGCCTGTGAATTCCTCAACACAATTACTTGTGTTATTGAAGTAACTCTCTTAACACTTTTTGCATTATTCCACCAAACTTTACGATATTAAGTTCATTCCATGTATCTATCCTACAGAGAACCCTGAAATTAACTTTTTCCCCATTCTCTTTTATAATCTCAACTTCTACAACATCCTTTGGCTTCAAGTTATCGCTTAACTTTATATTGAATATCTCTTTGCCTGTTATCCCTAAACTATCCTTATCACCATCAACAAACTGCAATGGTATTATGCCCATCCCTATTAAATTACTTCTATGTATTCTTTCAAAGCTTTTAGCGATAACTGCCTTGACACCAAGCAAATATGGTCCCTTTGCTGCCCAGTCTCTCGAACTACCAGTACCATATTCACTACCAGCTACAATTATTGTTGGGACACCAGAAACAATATACCTCATAGCAGCATCAAAAACCGTTGTTTCACTAAGTGGATTATCCAAAAAGCAAAGAGTATATCCCCCTTCCTTGCTAACCATTAAATTTCTGAGTCTAACATTAGCGAATGTACCCCTCATCATAACCTCATGATTACCTCTTCTAGCACCGTAAGAATTGAAATCCTCAACCTTGACTCCTCTCTCAATAAGGTATTTACCGGCAGGTGAAGAAGGGTCTATCTTACCGGCTGGTGATATATGGTCTGTAGTTATAGAATCACCAAGAAGTAACAAGCATCTAGCACCTTCAATAGGATTAATACTACCTTGAGAAGTGCTAAAATCATCAAAATAAGGTGGCTTCTTTATGTATGTTGATTTTTTATCCCAATCAAACAAATCAGACGAGTTTACCTCTATATTTTCCCATTCCTGAGTCCCTTTAAATACTTCTTCATAGGCATTTACAAATTCTCCCCTATTAATTAGATTAGACATTATATGTCTAATCTCTTCATCGGTAGGTAGTATTTCTTTAAACATAACCTCTTTGCCATTATTATCAACACCAATTACTGAATTAGGCCCAACCGTTACATTACCGGCGATGGCGTAAGCAACGACAAGTATCGGCGAAGCCAAATAATTAGCCTTAACAAGAGAATGAACTCTAGCCTCAAAGTTTCTATTACCACTCAAAACCGAAACAGCTACAATACCTTTTGATTTTATTTCCTCTTCAACCCAATCAACGAGTGGTCCACTATTACCTATACATGTAGCACAACCATAACCAACAATGTTGAACCCAAGCTCATCTAAATACCTTTGAAGTCCTGATTTTTCCATGTATCTCGCTACAACCCTTGAGCCAGGTATAAAAGATGTTTTTACATGAGGCTTAACTTTAAGTCCCCTTTCGAACGCTTTCTTTGCAACGAGCCCAGCACCTATCAATACATAAGGATTTGATGTATTCGTACAACTAGTGATAGAAGCAATAACAACATCCCCATTCTTAAGTTTGTCCCCATTATTTGTATCCTTACCTTGCAATTTCTCAAGGTATGATTTAAAGGATTCAGAAACGCTGGTTAAAGAAACTCTATCCTGTGGCCTTCTAGGACCCGCTAAAGAAGGTTCAACATTGCTTAAGTCAATTTCAACAACTTGTGAAAACTCTACATTTTCATAATCTTTAACAAAATTATTTACAAACAACATCTGTTGTTTGGTATATTTGTCAACAAGTTCAACTGTAAATTCGCTTCTTCCGGTTTTGTATAAGTAATCTAATGTTTCGTTACTGACTGCGAAGAACCCCATGGTAGCGCCATATTCAGGTGCCATGTTTGCAATTGTTGCTCTTGTCTCAACATCCATTCTATCTACACCTTCACCGAAGAACTCAACAAACTTATCTACAACCCCTACATTTCTCAAAACATTGGTCACTGTGAGCACAATATCAGTAGCCGTAACGCCATCTCTTACCCTACCTTTGAGGTTAACTCCCACAACATCAGGTAGTTTCATAAAATACGGCTGACCAAGTATTACAGCCTCCGCTTCTATGCCACCAACCCCCCATCCAAGCACTCCAAGCCCGTTTATCATGGTAGTATGCGAATCAGTACCAACAAGTGTCTCGTACACTGCTTTACCATTCTCAATAACAACAACATTTGAGAGATATTCAAGATTAACCTGATGTATTATACCTTTTCCTGGTGGTACGACATTGAAGTTATCAAAACTCTTCTGAGCCCATTTAAGCAATCTATACCTTTCGTAATTTCTCTCAAATTCTTTTTTCATATTTTTAACGAGAGCATCAGAAGTACCGAAAAAATCCACCTGTAGCGAATGGTCAACAACAAGCGTAACAGGCACATTTGGATTTACTTTCTTGGGATCTTCACCTAACTCCTTCACCTTATCCCTCATTGCAGCAAGGTCAACTACTATAGGTACACCTGTGAAATCTTGAAGTATAACTCTATAAGGCTTAAAACCTATCTCTTCACCACTATTAGATTTACCCCAGTTAACTAGTAAATCTAAAAATTTGTTCTCCATTCCTTCCAAGTTCAAATGAGAAGCAACATTTTCTATAAGTATCCTTATTGAGTAAGGTTTTTTCTTCAAATCAGGTTTTGAAATGTGATTAAAAATATCCACAAACTCAATTTCCTTACCTTTTACTTGAATTTTGTTCATATCTCCCCCGAATTTAAGTTGTTCTAGTTTTGTAACTTAAAAGATTAAGGTAATTTTAAAGTTTTTTAATCATTAATATCCATTTTACATGAGATAACTACTTATTCAAAACTCTATCTTAAAACAATTTCTTACACAATTAGATTTTAGAGAGTTGAAAAATTCACAGGTTAAACCTGTCACAGGCTAGGCCTGCTTTTTTCTTTTATAAGAAATCAATTTTAGGAATTCCCCCCCACCCCACCCAATTAAGTAAGGGATGCTTGGCATCGGAGATGCTTGGCATCGGAGATGCTTGGCATCGGAGATGCTTCGCATCCCTTGACCCTGTAAGTGATTATTAATTTAAGAGTGTTTTAAACACAGAGTGTTTTAAACACAGAGTGTTTTAAACACAGAGTGTTTTAAGCACATTTTTATTCAACATTCTTAAGAGTGAAGAGAGACGAAGTCTCTATGAGACGATGTCTCTCTTCGTAAAGTAAGGGTTGGCGGGCGGGACTACTAAAAGGTGCTTTGTAGCACCTTCTTAATTAAGTGCTTTAAGCACAGCGTGTTTTAAACACAAGTGCTATTCAGCACAGAGACTTTTTCAACAGAATTACACAATTATGGGAGGATGCAAAGAATCAAAATCATTAGGAATTAGGTATGCAATTTTTACATCTCTTAAGAAATTCTTTCCTAATGAAAAAGATTTTTTGACAAAGTAGTGCATGAGGTTTAAGTTTATTAATGATTGAAATGATAGGGTGGAATTCTTAATAATTTACTAGGGGTTCAGATGTTCATAAAAGACATTGTTATTGGTGTAATAGGGTTGTTTGTATTCCCTGCTTTGGGAATATTTGTGAATGCTAATTTAGAAACGCAAAGGGGATTAGTGATGCTATCTGGTATAATTGTCAGCTTATCGATGATAGCATATTACTTTGTTAATGTGTATGTAATAGGGAAGAGGAAATCTTTTTTCACATTGTTATCTTCTTGGTTGATAATTCTTTCTGTAATACTACCTTTCGCTTACTTACGATATTTTTCTGAATTGAATATAGCAGATGTAATACTTTACATTGCGTTGGGATCCATGTCTATATCATGGTTAATGGTATTTATAGAACTTTTTAATAGTGGAACATTCAAAGCCTACTGATCAAAAGGATATTATAACGCTATTTCCAGATTGATCAACATTCATCTTCTCGTACTCAGGGTAAGTTGAGGACATATCTGCTAAATCGTTAATGAATGTTTCAATCCCACCACCGTACAAAACCTCAAATACAGCTGTGTCACCTGACAATGATTTTCTTTTGCTATCCTGTGTACCGGGTAGTGTGCTCAAAAATTCAGAAAAATCCTTTACAGCCTTTAATCCCTTGAGTCCTATAACTTTGACTTCTATCTTTTCGCCCTTTACCAGATATTTCTCGATTTTGGGGAGGAGATCTTGGAGTGTTTTTTTCGCTATATAAGAAAGCACAACCTTTTTTGCTTTGTCCTGATCTGAAGAATTATTGACAAGCCTGTTACCAGCTTGAGAGGTGCCAAGCCCTCTTGCCGTAGAGGAATCGTAGGCTTTTAAATTTGCCATACCATCAACTAAAACCCAACCTTTTAGTTTGGTATACGGCTCGACTTTGACATTTAGATCAACTTCTATGTAAATTGGTGCTTTGATATCTTGTGCTAAAAGTTGGGCGAGACTCATAGTTTCACCTTTTTTTTCTTCATAAACCGACTCAAACTTCTTTGATAACTCCAAACTTCTCTTGTATTCAACATATTCAATACCTAACTCAGAAAGGTATGAATTTATAGTATCAACCAAAAATTTCAAGTCCTCGTCCTTTCCCATGCTCTTATATTCGCTAGGAGATGGAAAAACTAAAACGGTTTTCCCAATCAAAGGGGATCCCTTGGATAACTCTAATTTTATACTTTCGTCTTTAACACTTTGGTTTGTCACTTGAGAAAAAGCAAGTGTACTAGCTAAGAAAAAAAGGATGAGTAGATATAAAACTTTATTCATAATTTCCTCCGTAATTAATATTATAGAAAGTAAAAAAGTAAAAATCAAAAAAAGTTTTTTTAAACTCACTTTAAGTTGAAATAAGAAGAGATGTTTTATATATTTATAAATCAGGATTGGAGGTAAGATGGATAAAAAAATATTTTCTTCTTTGGTACCAATGGTTGTAGAAAATACTGGTAGGGGTGAGAGGGCGTATGATCTCTACTCTAGGTTACTTAAAGATAGGATTATAATTCTTGGGTCTGAAATTGATGAGGATGTTGCGAATACAATTGTGGCAGAGTTACTTTTTTTGGAAGCTGAAGATCCAGATAAAGATATACATTTTTATATAAACAGTCCCGGTGGGTTAGTTACTGCAGGATTAGCGATATATGACACGATGCAGTACATAAAGCCAGATATAGTAACAATATGTGTAGGGCAGGCAGCATCTATGGCAGCTGTACTTTTAGCGGCGGGTGCTAAAGGTAAGAGATTCACTTTACCTCACTCGCGAATAATGATTCACCAACCACTAGGTGGTGCGCAAGGGCAAGCAACGGATATAGAAATTCAGGCTAAAGAAATATTGAGGATAAGAGATATCTTAAATCAGATAATATCAGACCATACAGGGCAACCAATAGAGAGGGTAGAGAAGGATACAGATAGAGATTTTTATATGAGCCCTGAAGAGGCACTAGAGTATGGAATAATAGATGAAATACTGAAAAAAAGAGTGTAGGGGAGAGGTATGAAAAAAGTTTTGGAATTGGATCTCACAAGTAGAATATTTAATTTGGGCAATGTGCAACTTATAACATCGCAATATGGTGATAGAAAAAATATATCTACTGTCGCATGGTTAACACCTGTTGAAAAAGATCCTCCGCTAGTTATGGTGTCAATAGATAGGGATTCGTACACATTTGAATTGATAGATAAGTCTGGGGAATTTGTTCTAAATACACCAACAAGCGATATGTTAGATCTAGTCAAAAAGGTAGGTTCAACATCCGGTAGGGATATTGATAAGTTCAAAGAACTGAATATAAAGCACTCAAAAGCGCATACGATAGTATCGCCGATAATAGATGACTGTATAGCCAATGTGGAATTTATTGTGAGATCAGTAGTACCATTGGAAAAACATGCAATGATAATGGGACTTGCAAGGTATGCTATAGTTGATGAGGCTCTCTTTTCAGATCACTGGTTGCTTGAAGAAAGAAATATATCACTAATACACCATGCGGGGAGTAATTACTTCTGTACAACTACATTTTTGGCGGATGTGTCAAAAAGGTGATTCAGAGTATCTCAACGCTATAATCGTTAATAAGACCAATAAATTCCTTTTCTAGATAATCTACTATAGACGAAACTACTTGATTTGTATAATTACCATCATTTGAAATGAATGCTATCCCAACAATAGATTCGTTAATCTTATCTAAAAGGTCAATCTCAGCAATTGAAACATTAAACTTAGCTCTAGTCTTATCCTTTATACTGTTAATGAATCTTCTTTTTTCCTTAAGAGTTTCAGATGGTAAAACAAAGTGCAAGGTTATGGTTCCTATTTTCATGAAGGAATTTTTTTTTAACAAAAGATAATCTTTCAAACTCCAAAGGAGTTTGTTGAATTTGATAAATTTGTGAAGGCTAGGTTTGTACAAAAATATTATACTTTCGGTGGGTATCATAATTGGCTTGACGATGTGGTAAGGTAAAACTCCTTTTTGAAATAGAGTTTTGTCATTACTTACAATTTATACAAGGGGTGGATTAATCCTTAAAGTGAAAGTGATAAAAGATTACGAAGAGAGAAAATATCTATCAGCGGTAGAGGCGGCTCATCTTCTAAACATCTCTGTAAGGCAGTTACACAAGCTTGTAAGTAGCAAAGTTATCAAGGTAAAAATATCGGCTAGTGGACAAATGCGTTTTGAGATAGGTGAGTTAAAGAAATTTGAAGAAATTTATAAACCTAAAGCAAATATTACTGAAATGAATATTAGTGAAACGAATGTAATTGAAATAAATGGAACTACACAAAAGATTTTTGTAAAGAACTCCATGAAAATGGATGATGTACAAGACAATAGTATACATTTAGTAATTACTTCTCCTCCTTATTTTAACATAAGAATGTATTCCAAAGACCCGATAAAAGGAGATCTTGGTAATATTCATGATATTGGTGAATGGTTTGAAAAAATAAGCGATGTGTGGAAAGAAGTCTACAGAGTTTTACAACCAGGGAGAAAGGCATTTATAAACATAATGAATCTTCCTATCAAAACAGAGGATGGAAGTTTCAGAACATTAAATTTGGTAGGAAGGACAATAGATATATGTGAAAAAATAGGGTTTATATTTAAGAGAGATATTATATGGCAAAAGACAAATGGTGTAAGAGCACATTTTGGAACATACCCTTATCCTGGTGGAATCTTAATAAACAATATGCACGAATTTATCTTAGAATTTGAAAAACCTGAAAAGAAGGGATTTGATAAATACGGACATCTAACTAAAGAGCAAAAAGAGCAATCAAAGTTAGATAAAGAATTTTGGTTATCAATCAAAAAGAGTGATGTTTGGACAATGAAACCTCAGGGAAGTGGAGACAATCGGACGCATGTTGCACCATTTCCTTATGAACTACCATTCAGATTGATCAAAGCATTTAGTTATGTTGGTGAGACTGTTCTTGATCCGTTTGCTGGCTCTGGAACTACTTTTCTGGCAGCAGCGGATTTAAAACGCAATGGAATAGGTTATGAAATAAATCCAGAGATTGCTTTTGAGGCATTGAAGAGTTTAAAAAAATATCAAACGAAATTATGGTAAGGTAGATATTATGAAATTGGATGGGAAAACAATCTATGCTCAATCAAGCGATATAAAATCTCGCACATATCTGGAATACCGCAGGAATATGAAGAAAAAAGCAATTGCTGAGTTGGAGGTATTGGAATGGCTTGAAAACAAATTAAAAGAACTATACCCAAGGAAACTGGTTAAAGTTTATAAATCAGGTGGAGATAAATTTTTGTGGTTTTTAAGAAAAGGAGGAGTTTCAAGAGAACCTGATTTTATTGCAGAAGTAGATGATAAAAAGATAGAGTTTGAATTTCAATATGCTGAAAAAGGAGATTTAGATTTTTACGATTTTAAGGTATCCAAGGTCGCAAGAAAGAAAGGCAATAAACGAGAACCAATTGAAAATAAATTCTTTGTTTATATTCATAAACCTCTTCTTAAATATGCAATTTTTAAGCCTGAATGGATTATTGAAAATGGCGAATATGGAATGGTAGAGGCATGGCGTAGTTATGCTTTTAGGGTTCCTAAAGAAAAGTTTGAAAGATTACTTAAACCGGATGATACCTTAAAAACCCTTTGTCAGAGAATAGATGCTAAAAATTTCATACTTAATTTTCAACATGCTTTGATTGATATAAACAAAGATAAACTCTCGTATCTTCTTCAAGGGGTGATTGATGAAAATAAAATTGTGAAGATTATCCCAAAAGATTTGGATAGTTTTTTTAAGGTCTGTCTTATTTTAGATAACTTAAATAAAATTCCACGAAATGCTAATCTCTGGCTTATTTATATTTTGAGTTACATTAGTGAAAACATTTGTCTTGAAGATATATCCAAAATCATCTATTGCATAGATTTTTTGTATTCTAAAATTGAATTACAACGAAATGAAATTACGCAGTTAATTATCAAAATTAAAGAACTTAAAAGGATAATTGATAATTTATACCAACCTGACGGTTCTTATAGGTCATCATTAACTTCAAGCCCATTAGATGAAACCAGATATGCTTTATTTTCAATTAGTCTTTTAGAGGATTTAATTCAAGATATGATTTTCTATTATTCAATTCCTTCTAAAGATCTCAAACCAATAAGCAAGATATATGAAAATATACCTGATATTGAAAAAACTTATAAATTAATTAGGCAATGAAGCATATATTCAGAAAAAGGCGCAAATTTGATTAAAATGAATCTTTTGAAGTACCGAAAAAAAAAGGAGTTTGATAAAACTGAAAAAGTTTAGATCTAGTAAACAAGTTCCTGTAGAGGTTTAACTTCCATTTTTCTGTTTTTCATGTCCTTGAATGCTGAAATAACAGCGTGCATCGCTGGTATTGTTGTAATCAAGGGTATCCTGTACCTTATTGCCAACTTTCTTATACTCTTCTCATCCTTGACCGATTTTCTATTCATTGTTGTGTTGAAGATCATCTCTATCTTACCATTTCTTATATGATCCAATAAATCAGGTCTACCTTCTCCTATTTTGAATACCAATTCACTTTCAATGCCGTGTTGTTTAAGAAACAGGTAAGTACCTTTTGTTGCGTAAATCTTAACACCCAATTCAGAGAGCTCTTTTGCTAGATTTAATATTTTAGGTTTGTCTTTATCATCTATGGTAAGTAAAACGCTCTTTCTGTTGTAAATATTAGTACCTGCTGCTATCTCAGCCTTTGCATACGCCATTGGGAAAAATTCATCTATACCCATCACCTCACCTGTGGATTTCATCTCAGGCCCAAGTGTTGGTTCAACCTCTGGGAATTTATCAAAAGGTAGCACAACTTCCTTAACAGAATAGTGTTTAGGTTTTATTACTTCTTTGATACCCATCTCTTTAATTTTCTCTCCCATCACGACTCTAGTTGCCAATTTTGCCCACTGTACACCTGTTGCTTTTGAGACGAAAGGTACAGTTCTAGATGCTCTAGGGTTAGCCTCCAAAACATAAACTTCCCCATCTTTGACTGCATACTGAATGTTTATTAGACCAATTACCTTCAAAGATAAAGCCATGTCTATTGTGTGTTTCCTAACTATACTAATTATTTTATCAGAAAGTGAGTAAGGTGGCAAGACGGCAGCGCTATCACCTGAGTGTATTCCTGCTTCCTCTATATGCTCCATTATACCAGCAATTATGACCTCCTCCCCATCTGATAATGCATCAACATCTATTTCTATAGCATCTTGAAGAAACTTATCAATCAGTATAGGTGCACCTTCTGAAACAATGATAGCTTCTTTAGCATATTCAACAAATTCTTCATCACTATAAACGATATTCATAGCTCTACCACCAAGAACATAGGAGGGCCTTACCAATACCGGATAGCCAATATCATTGGCTATCTTAAGTGCCTCTTCTAAATTAGTAGCCGTAGCACTCAAAGGCTGCTTAGCACCTATTTTGTTTAGTAATTCCCTAAACTTTTTTCTATCTTCAGCTATGTCTATACTTTCAGCAGAAGTACCTAATATTTTTACCCCTGATTTCCTTAACTTCAGTGACAATTTCAAAGGAGTTTGACCACCAAACTGCAAAATAACTCCTTCTGGCTTCTCCTTTTCAATTATGTTCATAACATGCTCGTATGTCAAAGGCTCAAAATACAACCTTGTTGATATATCATGATCAGTTGAAACCGTTTCAGGATTTGAATTAACCATAATGGCATCATATCCCATCTTCTTAAGCTCAAGAGAGCAATGTACACAACAATAATCAAATTCAATACCTTGACCTATCCTGTTAGGCCCACTACCAAGCACTATAACTTTTTTGTTACCTGTGTCCCTATATTCACACTCCTCGTCGTATGTTGAATAATAATAAGGTGTTTTTGCTTCAAATTCAGCAGCGCAAGTATCCACAAGTCTGTATGTTGTTTCTATACCTAACTTTTTCCTGTATTCTCTGATTCCTTCTTCAGAAACTCCCGTCTTTGACGCTAAAAGGTAATCAGTAATCCCCATTTGCTTGTAATAAAGCATCGCTTCCTTATCTATCATCTCCAATTTAGAAGGTATTGAATCTTCTATCTCAACAAGTTCCTTCAAGTTATACAAAAACCATCTATCTATTTTCGAGTACTCATAAATTTCGTCAACAGACATACCTATTTTGAAAGCATCTTTTATATAAAAGATTCTATCAGGATTGGGTTCTCTTAACTTAACTACGATAGATTCCTTAATCTCATGAATTTTAGATTTATAACTCTCATCCTTTGTGAGTATACCTTCAAAAAACTTTTTTCCAGTTTCCAACCCAACGATAGCCTTGACAAATGCCTCATTAAAATTTCTACCTATTGCCATCGTTTCACCGACAGACTTCATTTGAGTACCAAGTGTTGGCTCAGAACCTGGAAATTTTTCAAATGTGAACCTTGGCATCTTCACAACAACATAATCCAGTGTAGGTTCAAAAGAAGCAGGTGTTTCTTTAGTTATATCGTTTGGGATTTCATCAAGAGTGTAACCAATAGAAAGTTTTGCAGCAATTTTTGCTATTGGGAATCCCGTTGCTTTAGATGCTAATGCTGAACTTCTAGAAACCCTAGGATTCATCTCTATAACCATAAATTCAAACTTTTCAGGATTAACTGCAAACTGAATATTCGAACCTCCCGTTTCCACTCCTATTTCTCTTATTACATCTATAGCAGCATCCCTCAATATTTGATACTGTTTATCTGTCAAGGTTTGAGTGGGAGCGACAGTTATAGAATCACCAGTATGTATTCCCATGGGGTCAAAGTTTTCTATAGAGCAAACGATAACAACATTATCTTTCTTATCTCTCATTACCTCAAATTCAATTTCCTTCCAGCCTACTAATGATTCTTCAACGAGAATTTCGTTTATCATTGATGCATTTAATCCTCTCTCTGCTAGTATCTTCAATTCATCAAAGTTGTACGCTATTGCACTACCGGTGCCACCTAACGTGAAAGCAGGCCTTATTATTATTGGAAAACCAATATTTTTAGCAACCTCTACGGCTTCCTCAACATGATGGACAGCCTTGCTATACGGACACCTAAGCCCTATTTTCTCCATACTTTTTTTAAAAAGTTCTCTGTCTTCACCTTTCTTTATAGCCTCTATACTGGCTCCTATAAGTTTTACTTTGTACTTGTCAAGAATACCTTCCTCTTGAAGTTTTACAGTGAGGTTAAGAGCAGTTTGACCACCAAGAGTTGGTAAAAGAGCATCAGGTTTTTCTCGATCTATTATTTTCTCAAGTGTTTCAACTGTAAGAGGCTCTATATAAGTAACATCCGCTATTTCGGGATCAGTCATTATGGTAGCCGGATTTGAATTAACGAGAATGACCTTGAATCCTTCTTCTCTAAGTGCCTTACATGCTTGAGAACCTGAATAATCAAACTCACAAGCTTGACCAATAACGATAGGACCAGAACCAATAACTAGAATGCTTTGAATATCTTTCCTTTTAGGCATAGTCTAAACCTTAGGTTTAGATATTCTAAATAAATATTTGTTGATATTTCATCTTGTGGTTGCTCGTAAGGAGAACCTTCCTTAATATTATTTGTAATATGGCGGTGAAGGTGTTTTTTAAAAAGGATACTGTTTCTGTAGTTTTTGGTGATGATAGTAATCAAATGTATTTCGCTACTTTTGATTATGAATTTAGGTTGATGGCGGCATATAAGAGTCCAAATCTATATAGAAGAGGTTTTAATAATCAAATATTACTTGGTAATGTATTCTCAAGTGAGTCGTTTTTTTTGACTAAAGAAGGTTCAAAAAGGATTTTACAAAATATTTATGAAGATGCGATAGATGTGTTTAACTCTAGAAGTTACCGAGTGGATCTTAAGCAACAGAGTAATGACTTGGTAAATCATTTTATTGAAAAAGTGGAGAAAACAACATTTGATGAGGTAATCCTTGATGGTGAGAGGTTTGAAGAACTGTATAAACCAATAAACATTCTACCTCCTGACCAGTATTTATCCCTTTACATTCCGATAACAGAGGGATGTTCTTACAATAAGTGTAGTTTTTGTAATTTGTACAAGGATAGGCGCTTTAGGATTAAGACTGAAGGAGAAATTAATAATTTTATTAACAAAATAGTAAACTATTTTGGATTTAGTTTGTTGACAAGAAGGGGTGTATTTTTAGGGGAGGGTAATGCTTTAGTTGAGGATGCAGAAAAGATAATTGAATCGATAGAAATAATAAAAAGGGAATTAAAGCAGAGCAAATTTGCGCACTCCAAGTTAGATGATTCGTTTGCGGGGTTTATGGATACATTTTATACCAAAAAGACACATGAAGAGTTAAAGAAACTAAAAGAGAGAAACTTAAGCAAAGTCTTCATAGGGATTGAAAGTGGTAGTGAATACATACTGAACAAATTACTTATGAAACCATCAAATAGAGGCAATTTAGTCCAGACATTAAAAAATCTAAAGAGTGTTGATATAAATGTTGGTATTACTGTAATGGTAGGAGTGGGAGGAAGGGAATTATCAGAAGAGCACATAAAAGAGACTCTTAATTTACTCTTTGGTTTTGACCTTGGTGAGAACGATATAATTTACCTTTCTCCAATAGTTGAATACCCAGATCTTGCCTATTCAAAGTTGATGGAAGAGTACAACTTATCAAGGTTGACGAGCGAAGAAATCAAAACACAAATGGGTATGATGAAGGAATCTTTACTGAAGAGATTTCCAAAAACAAAAGTGAGCATATACAGAGTTGATAGGTTTATTTACTAAGTGAAAATTGTTTAGCGAAACACCTATAGTTGAAAAACTTTTCTAATTTGTAAAAAAATTCTTGAAGAGAGGTTGAAGATGAGTCTGATAGATGAACTGAAATCAAAAAAATCCCTTGAGGATATTTTCACAACTATTCATAGGAACAATTTATCACTCTCTCACGAAGAGGTCAAGGAGTTGGAGGATCATATAATAAAACTTGATCAAAGTGGAAAATGGTGTATCTTATTATCTGAAAAGTTTCCTGATAAGGTTGATTTGAAAAGAATAGAGGAGGTAGTTATAAACAAAGACAAAACAGGCCAGTTTTGTTATGTTCTTGCTAAAAATGTACCAAATGTTGATAAATTGAAACTCAAGGAGGCAGTTACAACTAAAGATAAAATAGGTGTTTGGAGAATGAAATTTGAGAAAGATATAAAGATATGAGGAAAAGCAAAAGTGTTTTTGTATGTCAAGTGTGTGGTTATGAATCTTCAAAGTGGCTAGGTAAGTGTCCTTCTTGTGGTGAATGGAATACATTTGTTGAAGAGATAAAAGAAGATTTTTCCTCAGAGAGAGGCGATATAATAATCACTGAAAAGCCTGTACCTAAAAGATTATCAGAGGTTAGTTACTCAGAGCAGGGTAGAGTAAAGACGGGTCTTGAGCAATTTGATTTCATGCTTAACGGTGGATTAGTAGGTGGTCAAGTTTTGTTAGTGACTGGTGAGCCGGGTATTGGTAAATCTACCCTTATGCTTGAGATAGCAAAAACATTGTCAAAATTGGGAAAAGTTTTGTACATTAACAGCGAGGAATCAAATGAGCAAGTGAAGATGCGCGCAGAAAGAATTGGACTTAAGGATGAGGATATTTTTCTTTACCCTGAGATAACTCTTGAATCTATATCTGAAAATCTACTTTCTAAAGATTTTAAATTTGTGATACTTGATTCAATTCAAAATGTTTTGTCTTTGAGATTCTCATCTTCCCCAGGCAGTGTAACACAAGTTAGGGAGGTGGCTTCTAGAATTGCTGAGATCACCAAATACAAGAATTTAATAACTTTTCTTATTGGGCATATAAACAAGGAAGGTGCTATTGCGGGACCTAAAACGATAGAACATATTGTTGATACAATTATAATGATAGATCAGGATCCGAAAGGATCCTATAGAATACTTAGAACCATAAAAAACAGATTTGGCCCCACGGATAACATATCAGTATATACATTAACTAGTAGAGGGTTTAAGGAAGTTTTTGATTTTACTTTGGTATCTAAAGATTCACCACCTCTCATTGGAAGTGTTATATGCCCAGTTCTTGAAGGTGTTAGAGCGGTAGCCATAGAAATACAGACACTTGTTACACAAACGCAGTTCGGCTATCCTAAAAGAACTTCTGATGGTATTGATGTGAATAGACTTTATATGCTTACTGCAATACTTGATAAGTACTTAGACACAAAATTGTCAATGTACGATATATATTTGAATGTTACGAGTGGTATTGAAGTGCGTGAGACTGCATCTGATTTATCTGTTTTGTTTTCAATTCTTTCTAGTCTTAAGAATAAAGAAATACCTAGGGATGTTGGAATTTTTGGAGAAGTTGGACTAGGTGGTGAAATTAGGAGTGTGCCCTTTTTTGAACTTAGAATAAACGAACTTGTAAGACTTGGTATAAAGAAGGTTATATGTCCCAAGGGAAAAAATTATTCTTTCCCAAACGATATAAACGCTATTCAAATAGATGATATTTATGGAGTTTTAGAATTTTTCAGATGAGTGCTTTGTAATCTATTTTGTTACCAACTTTAGGGAGCCGCTACTTTCATCGTAGAAAAATATAATTGGCCTGTTAGTAAATATTATAGATGAGTAACCCCCAGCCCTACCTTTTATTACAGTTTCAATTTTCCAAGTTTTACCATCGTATCTTGCGTATCTTATTTCTTTATTCTGCTCTACAAAGTAAGAAATATGAATATTATTGTTAGAATCAATGAATATTGAGTTAAATCTTCCGGGATCATCATTTTTGTCTATAGTACTAATTGTCCATTTTTCACCCCTCTTTACTGCATACTTTAGTGCTTTATGGGTTGAATCGTAATAAACAACATGTATGTTGTTATCTTTGTCAATCTTCATTTTAGCATAATACCCAACTTTACCCTCATTATCTATTATCTCAAACTTCCAGTGCACATCTGCTTCTCCTATCCCCTTGTAGCAATGTTTTAAATCACCATTGGCGTTATCCAGATAAACAATGTGAACAACATTATTCGTATCAATATCTATTGATGTATCACTACCAACATTCTCGTAACTATCCGGAACTGTGGCCTCCCATCTATTCATTTTTAAGTTGTATGTCATGTATCTTAAGCTACCAACAGTGTAGTTGTAATAGGATATATGTGGAATTCCTTTATTGTCTACAACTATTCCTGTGTACCTACCTGCTTTATCCTGCTCATCAAGGGTTTTTATTATCCAATTGCTTCCCTCAAATAAAGCGTACCTCAAATCTTCATCATCCCATTTCTCATTTATGTATGTGTACGCTATGTGAATTCTACTAAAATTATCAACATATATTGAGGGATACTTACCGCTGTCAGGTTGTGAATCTACTAATTGTATCTTCCAATTAGTTAAGTTACCGCCGTTGTAAGCATAAAACAAACTCTTTTTTGAAGAGTTATAGTAAGCTAGGTGTATACCACCGCTTTCATCTAAGAAAGAAGCTATGTGAAAGCCAGCTCCTAAATCGCTATCAACAGTATATTCCAGCCAGTTATCTATCAAGACATTAAAGTTTGTCTTTACCTCATTACCTAACTTATCTTTTGCGCATACAGATATAACATGCTTCCCATTAGGATAACTGCGGGAATTGAAAGAGAATATATAAATGTTACCTTTTTTAGTGTATTCCATTTTTTTATCATCAATAGTGGAGTATACATCAGAAACGCCAACATCATCCTTCGCCTCAACAGAAAACGAAGAAGCATCTCTTATTATACTGTTGTTTGAAATAGCGCTAATTGAAACACTTGGGGGTGTTTTATCAATGTTGATCCACTTGCTTGATTCGTATGGCCTTCCATTTGTATCAACGGCTCTGACCGTTAGGATATAGGCACCAGTTGAAATGTTTTTTGTGTTGATTTCAAATGTTGCTTGAGGTTCCTTAAGACTCTCACTAAAAACAGCATTGCCTGCAGGGTCACTTACCTCGATGGCTATACTTTTTATGATATCAAATATCGCCTTGTTTTTAAATTCTTCGTTAACATTAACAATATACTTCAAAACAACACTATCCTTAAAAGTGTTTAATCCTAGATCATCCTTTATCTCAAGTTCAATGGACGAAATGAATATACTTTGTTTTACTTCCTCAATTTTGGGTTGTTCAACATTTGCCTTTATTTCTTCTTCTAGTTTTTTTGCCGCTAACTCGTACTTAGTTTTCTTTACTTTAACAGATTTCACGGTAACTTTCTTTAATTTTTTGCTAACTGCTTCAGGTTTGTTGTAAAAAACTGTAACTTCTTTTGATAAAACTTTGTTACCACTCTCATCAAAAATATCAATGGATATGTTGTTAGTCGGTTTGTTTAATTCAACATTGGCGGTATTTGTTGACAACAGTGGTTTGTTGTAAACTAGATTACCATTGACTCTCACATTGACAGATAATCCACTTTTTATTTCGTCTACATTGAACGACAATTCAATTTTGTTGGTTGTAAAGACCTGTTTGTCGTATGGGTAAAGACTTTTGATACTTATCTCTTTTTCAGGTCCTTTACAGGAAAACAAGAAGGTGATAGTTAGCACCAATAAGGTAAAAATTCTAATACCTCTCATGTCAGTATTCCCCCTACATTTTGATATTAAATGTGAGAGTGTCTTTTTTCAACTTATAATTTAATCAGATTGATGAATTAAGAATATTTAATTTAGAATTATCTTCTCCTTTGGGAGTTAGGTATGGATATTAAGTCAAAGTTATCTAATAATCTTTCGAGATTGCCAAGATATCTTTTTGCTGAGATAGAGGAGATAAGAAACAAACTTATAAGTCAAGGTGTTGATGTTATAGATCTTAGCATAGGTGACCCTGATTTACCCACTCCCAAACCTATCATAGAAGCACTGTATGAAGCTGCTAATGATTCATCTAATCATAGGTATCCATCGTATTATGGTATGTTTCAGTTTAGGAAGTCTATATCTGAGTGGTATTTTAGGAGATTTGGAGTTGAATTTGATCCTTCGAGGGAGGTAATAGCGCTTATTGGCTCAAAGGAAGGGATAGCACACATACATTGGGCATTCCTAAATCCTGGTGATTATTCATTGGTGCCTGATCCGGGCTACCCGGTTTATAATGCTGCAACAGTGCTTGCTGGTGGAATACCTTTTAAAATGCATCTCAGGGAAGAGAACAATTTCTTCCCTGATTTTGATAGTGTTCCTACTGATGTTGTTAAAAAGGCGAAAATAATGTTTATAAACTATCCTAACAATCCTACTTCTGCTACTGCCAATTATGAGCAACTTGAAAAGGCGGTGTGGTTTGCAAAAAAGAATGAAATAATTCTCTGTTCAGATTTGGCGTACTCTGAAATATACCAAAATGGTGAGAAGCCAATAAGTATATTCAATATACCATCTGCTAAAGATGTTGCTATAGAATTTCATTCACTTTCAAAAACATTCAACATGACTGGTTGGAGGGTAGGCTTCGCTGTTGGTAATGAAGATATTATCAGGGGGTTGGGGAGCATAAAATCAAATGTTGATTCTGGGATATTCAACGCTATACAGCTTGCAGGGGTAAGGGCTTTACAACCTGACATGGAGGAATATGTTGAGAGGACAAGGAAAGTTATAGAAAATAGAAAGAAAAGTTTCATGAAAGCCTTGAAAGAGATAGGTTTTGAGGTTTATTCATCAAATGCAACATTTTATATATGGGTAAAAAATCCGAAGGATTTTACATCTAAGGAGATTTCAACAATACTCCTTAACAAAGCAGGAATAGTGGTTACCCCAGGGAATGGTTTCGGCGAATTTGGTGAAGGGTACATAAGAATCTCTGTGACCGCAAGTGATGAAAGAATAGCACAGGCAATAGAGAGGATAAAGAAGATAGACATCTCGTAGGAGCATTTCATAATCACATTCAAATAAAAGAAAGTTTATTAAAACTCCGTTACCTGTATGAGTAATTCAGAGAGGTTTGAGAGAAGGGAAGTTTTTGGGGAAAATGTAAATGTATTAAATAGTAAGAAAATTAAAAAACTACTTGTTTAATATTTAGTGTGTATGGAAAGGGAAGAAATATTACTCTTAAGTTACCTGGGAATAGGGATAAAGAAGTATTCTCTCCTCAAGGAGAGATATAAATCTCTCCTTGATATACCAAAAGACGAAGTTACAGAAGTTTCTAAACTCTTAAAAGTTGAGCAGGAAACACTGATTAACATCACAGGTAAAGAAGGTTTCGATAGTACTTTAAAGAGCATTACCAGTATTTTAGGTAAATATGACATAAGATTTGTTACTATAGAGGACAAAGATTATCCAAATAGACTGAAGGACATAAACGATAGGCCAATTGTTCTTTTTTATAGAGGAGATATTTCGTTAGCAAATAATTATTTGACTTGTGGTATTGTTGGTACTAGGCGAAATGATGTTAAGGGTAAAAATCATGTGAGAAACCTTGTTGACTTACTCGTAGATAATGATGTATGTGTCATAAGCGGGCTTGCTAGAGGTATAGATATAATAGCACATAGGAGAGTACTTGAAAGGGGTGGAAAAACTATAGCGATAGTTGGGCATGGGTTGGATTATGTATATCCTCCCGAACACAGAAAGGAATTTGAAGAAATATCGGAAAAAGGACTAATAGTAACAGAGTTTTTTGTAGGGGAGAGACCTCTCAAAAGAAATTTCTTCATAAGGAATAGAATTATAAGTGGGCTATCAAATGCTGTAGTTATTGTTCAAGCACCTGAGGGATCAGGTGCACTGATAACTGGTGAATATGCATTAAAACAAAAAAGAGCACTATTTGCTATACCTGGAGATATAGAAAACCCATTGCACAAAGGCTGTAATATGATGATAAAAAAGGGAGCGATACCGCTAATTGAGTATAGGGATATACTTGAAGAACTTGGCTATAAAGTAATTGAGAATACTCACAAATCAAACACACTGGAGCTTACTGAAGAGGAAAAATTTGTTTATTCTTTCATATCTGGCGATGTTACACTTGATGACCTAGCAGAGGTTACAGGACTACCTGTTAACAAAATCTATCCCATTCTGTTATCGTTAGAAATAAAGGGAACTATAATCCAAAATGCTGGTGGGACATTCTCGAGAGTTATGATTTAATCTTTTGTTTTCTCTATTAATTCTGTTGGAAAAATCTTGTGCTAAAAGCATAAATTACTTTTAGTAGTCCCGCCCACCCACCCATTTTATCGTTGGAAGGCGTAGCCTTCCAACACCTTTATAAAAAGAGTACT
>Ga0078972_1006912_pt1 | contig 26106 bp, 15 predicted proteins | sample YelNatPaOPGAMG01_FD_67568 | JGI IMG/M metagenome (GOLD analysis project Ga0078972, IMG submission 67568) | Hot spring thermophilic microbial communities from Obsidian Pool, Yellowstone National Park, USA - OP-RAMG-01 (SPADES assembly) (version 2) | ecosystem: Environmental > Aquatic > Thermal...
ATCTGCGATTTCCGCACAGATCATCCAATACTAACTCCAAAGGCTCCACTCTGGTGACAAACTGAACAAACTCGCAGCCAGAAAATCTTCGCAGAAATGATCGATTTCTCAATATAGTTATAAAGAGGAAAAGAAAACGAAAAAACACGAAAGAAGGCGCTCGGCCTGTTCTCACTGCTTTGCGGCTCGGATGTTGAACATGCGAGCACGGACGCGCTCCGGCTTCGTATTTCACGAACTTTTTTCTTGCCGAGGAGATTGACCAGTGCCAAATTAGACGCGTTGTTTGAAGCGGGTTGAACTCGCTACAGTTCTTTGGAATGACACATAAAAGTGACTTTACCCTGCCCTTGCTCGTGTATCGAAACAAAGTCCTTGAACCGTAGTCTCAATAGCAAGGAGCCCGGATGTCCGACAGCAGCCGACAGGCCTTGACTGGAAGTCGAAAGTTGCCGGCAGGGTTCCACTTGTTTCTTGCAAGTTCAAAGGAACTGTTGCACACGGCTTGCGGCGGGGTTTTATTTTCCCGCATTAGAATTGTTTGTTGAACTGCGGTTACCGCAGCGCGGCGCAGTCGCCACCGAACAGTCACGGCGAAATGCCGGCGTTCGGCTGATGTTCGTTCCCAGCTTTGCGATCGGCTGCGCCGCCCTGCCCGGGGAAATTTCATTGCCCCCCCAGGACCATAAGTCAGGATGGGCAAATGAATCCCTGCAGGACAAGAGCATCGAACGACCACAAAGTTTGCGATCCTCGCGCAAATTCTTTCGCGCAGGACGCCAAACCTCGAACATCAACAGAACAACAAATTCGGCCATGGCAGAAAACGATCTTTTTGGATCACAGGACCGCGCGGCGCAACCGCCGCAATCAGGCGCGCCGGTCGCCTCGCGCGCGCCGCTGGCGGCAAGGATGCGCCCGCGTACTCTGGCCGAGTTCGTCGGTCAACAGCATATCCTCGGCCAGGGGAAATTGCTTCGCCGGGCAATCGAAGCCGATCGGATACAATCCCTGATTTTTTTCGGGCCACCCGGCACGGGCAAAACCTCGCTTGCACAAGTGATCGCGCAACAGACACGATCGCGGTTTGTGCGGCTCAGCGGTGTAGAATCAAACGTGGCCGATATCCGGCGCGAGCTGGCTGCAGCGGCGAACCGCCTCGCCAACGCAGGTCAAACAACGATCCTTTTCATTGACGAAATTCATCGTTTCAACAAAGCCCAGCAGGACGTGCTCCTGCCGGATGTCGAGAACGGAACAGTACGCCTGATTGGCGCCACGACGCACAACCCGTTTTTCTTTGTCAATTCGCCGTTGATATCACGATCCCAAATCTTCGAGCTCGAACCCCTCAGCGAATCCGAGCTGGAAGAAATTCTGAAGCGCGCCCTTGCCGATCCCGATCGCGGTTTGGGCAACGTCAAAGTCAGGATCGATGACGACGCGTTGCGGCATTTGGCGCGCGTCGCCGACGGCGATGCGCGCAAGGCATTGAACGCACTCGAAATCGCAGCGTTGACCACTTCACCCGAACCGGACGGCACAGTGCACATCAGCCTCGCTGTGGCCGAACAGAGCATCCAAAAGAAAGCTGTTGTCTATGACGCCGACGAAGACGGGCATTACGACACCATATCGGCTTTCATAAAATCCATGCGCGGCAGCGATCCGGATGCGGCATTGTATTGGCTGGCGAAAATGATCCACGCGGGCGAGGACCCCCGGTTTATTGCGCGTCGAATTGTGATCTGCGCCGCTGAAGACGTCGGGCTTGCCGATCCGATCGCGTTGGTGCTAGCCCAGGCCGCATCTCAGGCGGCGGAGTTCGTCGGGTGGCCCGAAGCACGGATTCCCCTTGCTGAAGCGACCGTCTATATCGCGACTGCAAACAAAAGCAATAGCGCGTACATGGCGATCGAAGCCGCGCTCGCTGACGTCAAACAAGGCCGTACATTGCCCGTGCCCGTTCATTTGCGCGACGCGAATTACCCCGGCGCAGAACGCCTTGGCCACGGCAAAGGTTACGAGTACGCCCATGATCACCCGGGCCACTTCGTCGCTCAGGATTACCTCGGCGCGTTCCGACGTTATTACGAGCCCACCGATCAGGGCGTCGAACGCAAGATCAAGGAAAGAGTCGAACGCTGGCGGGCCGAACTCGATCGTGCAAAACAGAAAGCGCCACAGCCCAATCAGGGAATCTCACCGGCGCCCCACCCGGATACACCCTCGAGCTGAATACAGCCAGATTTCCAGGCCTTGCAAACACGCGCCCAACAGCAAGTCATGACAGATATTCAAGCAAAGAAGAGCGAACTCCGACGTGCACTGCGATCCAGATGGAAAACTGTTACCGATCGCGAACGGACCGAATTATCCGCACTGGCGGTGGAATTGATGCGCAACCGACCCGAATGGAAACAAGCCCGCAAGGTTATGTTGTTTGCCCCGCTCCCGGACGAACTGGATATCCGGCCGCTGATCACCGACGCCTTGAACTCGAATCGGCTCGTGGCACTGCCAAGGTTCAACCATGAGCAGGATATGTATGAAGCTGCCGTGGTCGCTGACAGCACAACGGATTTGATCCCCGGGTTCAAGGGAATCATTGAACCGGACCCGAAATGCCCCACTGTGCCATTGGCTGAGTTCGATCTTGTGCTGGTACCCGGGCTCGGGTTCGATTCAACGGGCGCAAGGCTCGGTCGCGGCAAAGGGTATTACGATCGAATACTGGTTGATGTCAGGGGCAAACGATGCGGCGTGGCCATGGATTGGCAGGTGGTCCAAGCGATACCCGTCTCGGGGCATGATATCAAGGTGGACTTCATATTGACGCCAACACGCTGGATCGAATGCGGGACCATCGCAGTCGGGTAGCGCGACATAAAAATTCGGGGCGCAGAAAGATGGATGGCAGAGACATGTTTGGCAGAAATATGAGGGGCAGAAAAACGCGGTCGGAGGCGATGTTCGGGATGATGGCAAACAGTGACTTGTTTCATCGAGCATCTTTCTGCCAAACATTTTTCTGCCATGAACATGTTTATGCCTCACCACATCGCGATCCGCTCCACCTGTTGTTGGCCACACGCCGCTCACGCAAATCAACGGCAAACCTCCAGCTCTACAGCCTGTGGCAGAGACATCTTTAGCAGAAATATGAGGGGCAGAAAAACGCGGTCGGAGGCGATGTTCGGGATGATGGCAAACAGCGGCTTGTTTCATCGAGCATCTTTCTGCCCAACATTTTTCTGCCATCAACATGTTTTTGCCTCGCCACACCGCGATCCGCGCGACCTGTTGTTGGCGACACGCCGCTCGCTCAAATCAGCGCCGAACCTCCTGCTCTACAGTCTGTGGCAGAAACATGTTTGGCAAAAATATGAGGGTCAGAAAAACGCAGTCGGGAGCGATGTTCGGGATGATGGCAAACAGTGACTTGTTTCATCGAGCATCTTTCTGCCCAACATTTTTCTGCCATCAACATGTTTTTGCCTCGCCACATCGCGATCCGCTCCACCTGTTGTTGGCCACACGCCGCTCACGCAAATCAACGGCAAACCTCCAGCTCTACAGTCTGTGGCAGAGACATCTTTGGCAGAAATATGACGGGCAGAAAAACGCGGTCGGGGGCGATGTTCGGGATGATGGCAAACAGTGGCTTGTTTCATCGAGCATCTTTCTGCCAAACATTTTTCTGCCATGAACATGTTTACGCCTCGCCACATCGCGATCCGCGCCACCCGTTGTTGGCGACACGCCGCTCGCTCAAATCAGCGCGGAACCTCCGCCTCTACAGCCTGTGGCAGAAACATCTTTGGCAGAAAAATGAGGGGCAGAAAAACGCGGTCGGGGGCGATGTTCGGGTTGATGGCAAACAGTGGCTTGTTTCATCGAGTATCTTTCTGCCAAGCATTTTTCTGCCATGAACATGTTTATGCCTCACCACATCGCGATCCGCGCCACCTGTTGTTGGCGACACGCCGCTCACTCAAGTCAGCGCCAAACCTCTGGCTCTACAGTCTGTGGCAGAAACATCTTTGGCAGAAAAATGAGGGGCAGAAAAACGTGGTCGGGGGCCATGTTCGGGATGATGGCAAACAGTGGCTTGTTTCATCGAGCATCTTTCTGCCAAACATTTTTCTGCCATCAACATGTTTTTGCCTCGCCACATCGCGATCCGCGCCACCCGTTGTTGGCGACACGCCGCTCGCTCAAATCAACCCCGAACCTCTGGCTCTACAGTCTGTGGCAGAGACATCTTTAGCAGAAATATGAGGGGCAGAAATAACCGGTCGGGGGCGATGTTCGGGATGATGGCAAACAGCGGCTTGTTTCATCGAGCATCTTTCTGCCCAACATTTTTCTGCCATCAACATGTTTTTGCCTCGCCACACCGCGATCCGCGCGACCTGTTGTTGGCGACACGCCGCTCGCTCAAATCAGCGCCGAACCTCCGGCTCTACAGCCTGTGGCAGAGACATCTTTAGCAGAAATATGAGGGGCAGAAAAACGCGGTCGGAGGCGATGTTCGGGATGATGGCAAACAGTGGCTTGTTTCATCGAGCATCTTTCTGCCCAACATTTTTCTGCCATCAACATGTTTTTGCCTCGCCACATCGCGATCCGTGTGACCTGTTGTTGGCCCCACACCGCTCGCTCAAATCAGCGCCGAACCTCCGCCTCTACAGTCTGTGGCAGAAACATCTTTGGCAGAAATATGAGGGGCAGAAATAACCGGTCGGAGGCGATGTTCGGGATGATGGCAAACAGTGGCTTGTTTCATCGAGCATCTTTCTGCCAAACATTTTTCTGCCATCAAAATGTTTCTGCTGCACCACGCGGCGTATCGCATCTCGTCGATCCCGCCGGCGCCCGCTGCCACGGTCGAAGCGCGCTGTTCTCAGCAGATTTTTTGCAAACCCAACCGAGTTTGGCCATTAACCAGTCTCTGACCTTGCATGCCGGACAGGCATGAGTGCGGAACCTGCGCGCAACGAACCCGGGCGTACTTTCGTCCACCGCTTTTTTCGTCGTCTTGGGAAGCTCGGGAACGGGAACAAGCGGCGCGTACCGGGCAAGGTTAACCAGCAACCCGATCCCAGCAAGCGCGACGACCAAACTCGATCCGCCATAGCTGACAAACGGCAGCGGTATTCCTTTGTTTGGCAGGCAGCTTGTGGCAACGCCGATGTTGATGAACGCCTGCGCGCCAATCAGAAAACTGATCCCAAACGCCAGAAACCGCGCAAACGGATCTGCCATCCTCCACGCGATTCGCGCGCCTGCAACAACGATGTTCACAAACAACAACACCACAAACACGCACCCGACAAACCCCAATTCTTCCCCAATGATCGACATTACGAAGTCCGTCCGCTGTTCAGGGACAAACCCGAACTTGTGTGTTCCGTCTCCGATGAACTTCCCGAACAATCCACCGCTCCCGATCGCCAGCAATGAGTGAACGATTTGCCATCCGTCGCCATCGGCATACTTCCACGGATCCAGGAACACCAGTATCCGTGCGAACTTCTCCGGGTTGCGCACGAGGAAATGGGCAACCAGCTCGAGGCCGATGATCCCGACCGAAACGAGGTAAAAAGTTGGTGCGCCTGCCACCCACAGCATGGCTGTCATCACCAATCCTATCAGGACGGCTGTGCCCCAGTCCGGTTCCGCAAACACAAGAACAGCCGCCAACCCGCCAATAAAGACCGGCTTGGTGAACCCCACACGCCGCAGATGCATGAACTCGAGGTTCCTCGTGCAATAATCGGCCAGCCAAATGATCAAAGCCAGCTTGGCAAGTTCCGATGGCTGGAAGAACAACAGCCATCGACGTGCGTGGTTCTTTTCCGTTCCAATGCCCGGAACGAGCACAAGCACAAGAAGCGCCAGTGCCACAACAAGCAACGCATTCGGGACTCGCCACCTGTTCAGCCAGCGATAATCAATCAGGTTCCCGAGCCCAAGCGCTGCAAACCCGATCCCGATGTAGGCAAGGTGATTGTAAAGCAATCCTGGAGTCGGATGTGTGATTGTGAGGCTGTTCATTGTGAGCGCCCCTATCACAACCAAAGTCCCGACACTGAACAAAAGAACTGCCGCTTCTCTTTTCATAATCATCTCCGGGCAATTGAAAAACCAAAACCGACGTTCCAATCTCGCTGCATTGAAAATCTGCGCAGAAAACGCAGATTACCAGATCGTCCGAAACCATTGCCGTCAAACCGTTCATCCAGCCATGCCAACATCATCTTCCCTGCGCGTGACAAAGTCTCATGACCGCGGGCCGTGGCCGCCGACGTCAGTCCGCGGGAAGCTCGCCGCCGACTCACGTCGGCGGCTGCGGTCAGCCAGCGGGAGCAGCGCCACGCTGGGTCTATTGCCCTGACCGGACCGGCCTGTTTGCACGTCGCGCGCCGGACCCGGCAAGCTGCAGACCGCGGCGGTCGCTGTCGAGTTTGTCTTCCGGCACGCGAAGATATGTCAGCACTGCCTCAGCAACATCCTTGAATACGGGCGCAGCTATCGCACCACCGGAGGGCGATCCGTTCCGCGGCTCATCGAATGCGACCGAAATCACCACTTTCGGTTTGTCTGCCGGGGCATGGCCGATGAACCCGCAGTAAAGGGCGCCACTGACATATCCTCTGGACGTTGACTTTTGCGCCGTCGATGTTTTCCCTCCGCACGTCCAACAAGCGAGATTTGCGCGCCAGCCGGTGTATCCGGGCCGCGTCACAACGGCCAATGCTTCGCGTGCCAATGCGGATGTTTCAGGCCGAATGACGCGCCGAACGACCGTTGGATTTGCAGTTTGGACAATCCGACCGTTGGCGTCCTCGATCTGCCGAACCAACAACGGTCGCATCAGTTGCCCGCCATTAACAGCCGCACAATAAGCAACTGTCATCTGCAACTGTGTTACCCGGAGCCCCTGTCCAAATGCCACCCGTGCCAGCAGGTGATTGTCATGCGCAGCCCAGTTTGTCCAATGCGGCACGTAACCAGCCGGCTCGCCAGGCAACGGAACACCCGTGGCACGATCGAACCCGAAATTTGTCACGTAATTGTAAAGGCGCTCAGGACCAACAACGAAAGCGATCTTCGCCAGCCCGACATCCGACGAGTTTCCGAACGCATCCCGCACGGTCTGAATTCCGAACGCCCTGTGATCATGAAGTTTTACCCGCGCCCAGTAACCACGCTCACAATCCACTCGGTGATCAAGGCTCACAAGACCAAGATCAAGCGCAGCAACAAGCGTTATCAGTTTGAACGTCGAGCCAGGTTCGTACTGCGTGCAAACCGGGTGATTACGCCACCATTCAATCGGCGCCGCGTGCGGATTTCGCAGATTGAACGCCGGCAAACACGCCAGAGCCAGAATCTCACCGGTCGTCGGGTCCATGATGACAATCGCACCGCTTTTCGCGCCCGTCTTTTCCATCGCGCTCCCGAGCGCCACCTCGGCAAACAGTTGGATGTTGAGATCAATCGTCAGGTTGATCGAACTTCCATTCACTGGCGCCACCTGTTCGTATCTCTGGAACGGGAGTTCCTCGCCGCGGGCGTTCTTCCTCGAGAAGCAATAACCCGGTTTGCCACTCAACAAGTCATTGAACTCGAGTTCAACTCCCCCGAGCCCTTCGGGCATGAGCTTGCCCGGAGAACACATCACCGCCCCGATAACGTGCTGAAGGGAATCGTCCAGCAGGTATTCGCGCATCTGCGTTTCGCGCGCAAACAGAGCGTTCTTGCGCAGGCCTGCCAACACGGCACGTTCTCGTCGGCTCAGCCGTTCGACATCCATTCCAAAGTTCGAATTGGTTACGGTATTACGCAACAATTCCCATTCCGGCATTGACACATTCCGTTTGAGAAGCACCGCGTCTTTTGGTCCGCCATCCACCGGAAGCAACCCTTCGTACATCAACTTCAACAAACGCCGATGTTCAACTCCGAGGGGAAGCCCCACAACCTGCGCAACAGATTCAACGTGATCCTTGCACACGCCAAGGTTCGCATACACATCCACCACCGGGACCGGCCATGCCAGTGGCTGGCCGTTCCGATCCCGGATTTCCCCGCGCGACGGCTGAATCAAACGCCGACTCCGACTGAACTTGTCGGCTTCGGCGGCGATCGCCTCATGCCACTGAATCTGCAGAAGGTAAAATCGAGCGATCAAAGCCACAAGTGCCCCAACCAACAGGACGCTCAAAAACAACAGCCGATGATAATGCGGAGCCGGTTTCATACTATTGCCATGGAAAATCTGCAGCCTTCCCAAGTCACCCAATCGTTCCAAACTCTAATGCACAGTTTCATGAACGGCAGGAAACCCCGCCCTCAGCACGCCATGCTCCGGACAGCAACAACCTCCCGTCCCCTGACCCCTGATCCCTGACTCCTGACCCCTGTCCCCTGTCCCGGTCGCCCCGGCTGCTGTCCGCAGCCTTTGTCCAATTGGCCGCCACGCCTGCGATCCAGATGTTGTCTGCGAAATCCGGTCCCACCTGCGCCGTGCCGGGTTGCGAACAGGGTCCGACCGCATCACGGAAACGGAAAATCGCAGTTCGTCACAACAACGCGGGTTCAAAGTTTCACCGCGGGTTGTCTGGCTCAAATCCTGCAAGTCACTGCACGACACAACTTGTCAAAGCCGCCCGGTCGTCGTTCGATCCGGTGTCGTCGTACGACGGAAACTGGCAGGTTGAACTGTCGCTCCCGGCACGCCCGGAACGCCAATGGCCATGCGCTTCACCTGCGCAACAAGCGCAGAATTGAGCCGCTCGACTTTGCGAAACGATTCCTCCTGTTTTCGGAGCTGAGTCGCAAGCTGATACTCGGCTCGGCGATACTCGAGGCGTTGAACCCCAACTATCGCGAAACCAACCATCGCCGAAAACAGAACGACCGTGACCTGCGACCATACCCATCCGCACCACCCGCGTTTTCCGACCGATGTATCCGCCGTCATCTCCGGCGACAACGCCGGCACCGGTGTTCCCCGCGAACCCGGTTCCCGCAAAGGCACGGGCCGGCCAATCTTGAGTCGATACGGGTTTGACTTTGCCTGTCGGATGCACAATTGTCTGTTCAGTGTAATGAGTGTGCCCGGTTTCATATTTTTAACCTCTTGAGAACACTGCTGGCAATTTTGCGGCTTTCTTGCAGAACCTCAGCGTACCGCTGTGGTTCCCACAGCTCGAATTTGTCCAAGCGCCCCACAAGGACAACTTCCCCGGCGATTCCAGCCCTGCTCACCATGTGCTCTGGCAACGCCAGCCGCCCAGCATTGTCCAGTTCAACCCATGCCACAGAACCGCCCAAAACCCGCTCAGTGGCCGCCAACTCGTCGTCAGTAAGCTCGCCTTCGGATGTCTTGCTCAGCAGCTTTGCCCACCACCCCGGCGGCAGAGCCAACAAGTGCTGGTCAACACCAACCGGCCAAAGAGCAAGCACAAATGCTTTCGTGGTCGTCGCCTGGCGCCACCTGCCGGGCAATGTTACCCGGTTTTGTTCGAGACGATGCCGGTACTCGCCCATGAAGGGCGACATCGAATCAGCTTTTACAACAAGGCCAGGCATCGGACCTGCGATTTACCATCTCATACCAGTTTATCCCAAAACATACCAACTTGCGCCTTGATATCCCATTACAACCCATAATGCACCGAAAACTTGTTAACAGGTTGTTCACAGCCGCCGCTCTGCTCGCGGCCGTCGTTCTCTGCGTCATCCTCTCAGGTTGTGGCTGACGTTAGTATCATCCGAACCACATGGCGTGGTTCACCAACCAGATTCCCGAGCCGGACTTTCCTCGCATCGAGTTTTCTGCTAACACTGTGTCGTGTACGTGGCACACTTGCGTCTGCGTGATTTCCGGAATTACCCCCGGTTGGATGTAGATTTCAGCCCGGGGTTTCACCTGTTGCTTGGTGACAACGCGCAAGGCAAAACAAACCTTCTGGAAGCAATCTACCTGCTTGCCACGTTGCGGTCCTTCCGCGGCGCAAGCAGTGAGCAACTGGTTCGCCACGGCCAACGCTGGTACTTCGTCGGATGCAACCTCGTCGGCCCAGCGCGCCATGACATCAAGCTCTTTTGGTCCGCAACACAGCGCAAGCTCACACTCGACGGCCAGGACGTGCGACGGCTCGCGGATTATCTCGGCACGCTCCGAGCAGTGGTTTTCTGCAGCGAAGACCTGCAGTTGGTCAAAGGCCCCGCAAGCCGCAGACGGCGGTTCATGGACCTTCTGCTCAGCCAGACACAGCCAACCTATCTGCCAACGCTTCAGCGTTACATGCGCGCCGTGCGCGCCCGAAACGCTCTGTTGAAACACGCCATCGTCGATGAAGCCGCCCTCGAAGGCTTCACAAAGGAAGTCGTCATGGCCGGCAACGAAATCATGAAACGGCGCAAAGGTCTTGCCCCAAAACTCAGCGACATGCTGCGGCTGGCTTATCGCAACATGAGCGGCGCGCCGGAAGAACTGCACACAATCTACAAGCCAAGTGTCGATGGCGATCTTGCCGTTGCACTCGCGCAATCGCGACAACGCGAGCGAGTCCAACGCACAACTCTGTTCGGGCCGCACCGGGACGACCTCGTTTTGTTGCTCGATGACAAACCGGCGTCCGTCTATGGCAGTGAAGGCCAGAAACGCACAATCGCCCTCGCAATGAAAATGGCCCAGACAGAATACGTGACGGTGCTGACAGGATCACCGCCAATTCTGCTGATCGACGATGTGATGGGCGAACTGGACAACAAACGGCGCGCGGGTTTTCTGCCTTTGCTTGAACTGGCACGGAAAAGCGGCGGCCAGATCTTCCTGACCTGCACCGCTGAAACCTGGCCGCACGATCTCGCGCTTGACCTGACCCGCTGGCGCGTCCAAAACGGGCGCTTGAGCAAACTCGGTTAGTTGATCGCCTGTACGCGTTTTCCCTCGAGCATTGCTGCACACCTGTCCACCACCACCCCATTTTTCTGCCACCCCATTTTTCTGCCATCAATTTTTCTGCCAACAAAACTCTCGCCTTCTTTCTCTTCTTTCTGCTATCACCGAAAATCACTTATCGGTTCTTTCGGTTAGCCGAAAAAAGGAAAAGAAAACGAAAAAAGATGCGTCGCCCCGTTGGGAACGCGCCAATTTGCAGAACGCAGAGCTCTGATCTCCCGATGCGGTTCCGTTCAGGGTGCGGGACAGCCCCCCATAACTCCCAACACAATCCTCCCGGTTGCACCCACCTTGCGGCGTCGCTTGGGTTTGCCCATCCCCACGCCATACATTGCACACGCGAAGCGTTTTCTGGTGCAGAAAAGCGGTGGACCTGTTATCAATCCCCCAGCGATATTCAACCATGCACGTTCTCACCAAAGATGCCACACCAGTCTCCCGCCACCGCTGTGCCGTTCTCAGCCTTTTCCTGCTCTGCACGGTCGTGTGCGGTACTTCGTCAGGACTGGCCTCGCTCAAACCGGTTTTCCCGCGGCAGTCGCTCAATCTCGACGGCCAGTGGCAGATCGAGCAGGGCAGTCTGGACGCAATTCCATCCGACTTCACCCACACGGTCTCAGTGCCCGGCCTCGTTGACATGGCGAAGCCCGCGTTCTCCGAAGTCGGAGTCGATAGTCACCAACGCCAAGCGTTCTGGTATCGACGCCAGTTTGTTGTGGATGGTCCGGTACCGGGCGTAGCGCTCCTCAAGGTTCACAAGGCACGGTACGGCACGAAGGTTTGGCTTAACGGGCAACCGGTGGGTGAACATCTGCCGTGTTTCACACCGGGCTATTTCAATCTCAAGCCACATCTCCGTGGCGAGGGCCAAAACAACGAGCTCGTCATTCGCGTTGGCGCGCACCGTAACCTCCTGCCTTTGGGCATGCCCACCGGCTGGGACTTCGAAAAGTACCTGTACATCCCCGGCATCTACGACTCGGTGGAAGTCATCCTGACCCGCTCCCCTCATATTGTGAACGTTCAGACCGTGCCTGACATTCTGCGAAACCGCGTTCGCGTGGTCACCGACGTGGGTTTCACCGGCCCGGAGCATGAATCACGAACGATGAATCTGCACTATACCGTGCGCGAAGCCAGATCTGGCAAGCTGGTTTGCTCGGAACAACGTGCGGGCGCACTCATGCCCACGGGCCAGAGCTCGGCGCGCATCGAGACCGAGCTTTCGATCGACCGCGCCCGGCACTGGTCGCCGGAGGACCCGTTCCTTTATGAACTTATCGTGAGCAACGGTTCGGATGCGGTCCGGACACGATTTGGCATGCGCACCTTCGGCTTCGAGCCGGGCGGGAAATATGCCCTCTTAAACGGCAAGCGGTATTTCCTTCGCGGCAGCAATTTCACCACCTACCGGTTTTTCGAAGATGCCGAGCGCGGCGACAAACCATGGCGCGCCGACTGGGTGCGCCGCCTCCATCGCAAGGTCAAGGGCATGCATTGGAACTCACTGCGTTACTGCATTGGATTCCCCCCGGATTTCTGGTATGACATTGCCGACGAAGAGGGCATTCTCATCCAGGACGAGTTCCCCATTTGGACGTTGGGCGAGGACCCGGAGAAGTTGCAGGCCGACAAGATCATTCCGGAATACACCGAATGGATGCAGGAACGTTGGAATCATCCGTGCGTGGTCATCTGGGATGCGCAGAACGAAAGTTCGATCAAGGCCACCGGCGAAGCCTTGCGCGCAGTGCGTGCCCTCGACTTATCGAATCGACCTTGGGAAAACGGATGGGGCGAGCCGCAAGCACCCACCGATTGCACAGAGGCGCACCCTTACCTGATGATCGGCCTCTTCAATCCCGCCTGGGGCAACAGCAATTTCGCCGGCTTGAAGGATATGCCAAACGTGTCCGGCAAGCCTCCGCTTAACCCCGAACAGCGCAAGATTCCCGTGCCCATCATCATCAACGAGTATGCCTGGCTATGGTTGACCCGCAACGGCGAGCCTACGTGCCTGACCGGCCCGGTTTACGAAAAGCTGCTCGGTGCCGGGGCGACCGTCGCCCAACGCCGCACTTTCTATGCAAAGACACTCGCCGCAAAAACTGAGTTTTGGCGCGCCCATCGTGAATGTGCCGGCGTGCTACACTTCTGTACGCTCGGATATTCGCGCCCGGGCGACCAACCCCGCCCCGTCGGTGGCGCGACCAGCGACCATTGGATCGATGTCGAGCAACTCAAGTTCGAGCCCAACTTCGAGCGGTACGTCCGCGATGCCTTCAGCCCCATCGGCGTGATGCTCGACTTTTGGGACGACACAATCCCCGCCGGTTCAGAACGGACCGTCCGAGTGTACGTCATCAACGACCTCGAACCCGAATGGAAAGGCAAAGTTCGCCTGCGTGTGGCCAACCAGGCTGGCAAGAGGCTATCCGAGAAAGTCCAGCCCTGCCATGTGACCAGCTTCGGACAGCGAATTCTCGAGTTCAAGTTCACTTTTCCATGCACCGCCGGCGCCTACACCCTCATCGCTGAACTCGACGGCAAGGGTCATCAGGTGCGCAGCATTCGTGATTTCAACATCACCTCGGCGCAGTGAATGTACCCCGACCCGGAAATCTCACCTGCCAACGCCCAAGAGGCACAAATGCGTTCAATCCTGTGAGATTCCCGGGCCCGAATATTCGCCATCGCGGCGCAGCCGCGACCGAATGATCGGGGCGAGACAAAGACGTTCGTTGCAGGCTTGGCACTCCGTCGCGCCGCGCTGAACGGGGAGACTTCGTCGCTCACGGGGCGCATGGGATCGAAATAGACAGCCGAAACGCTCGAAGACGAAAGTCGCCAAAGACCGGTTAATCTGCAACTGCTTTGAAAACATTCCGTGCTAATGGTCATAGCCGATCGCAGATCTATGCGCCCGGGGACGGACGCGTTCCCAATCGCGATTGCCTCTCCACCGCACTGGAACGACCACCGCAATCTTTAACCTCCCCATTTTTCTGCCATCAATTTTTCTGCCAACGAAACTCTCGCCCTCTTTCTCTTCTTTCTGCTATCACCGAAAAACCACTTGTCGGTTCTTTCGGTTAGCCGAAAAAAGGAAAAAACGAAAAAACAGCGCGCCGGAGGTAACAGCAACGCCAAGACTATTGGAAGTGCTTTCGCGGCTTTTGTCCGGGTGGCGGGTAGTTCCGCGAGGTATCATCTAGCACCAACACCCAGTCCCCATCGGACGGAGGCTCGAAGACTTGGTGTTTCTTTTTAGTGATCTCTCCGATATGCGTTGTTTGACCGGTACGTGGATCGAACCATGCAGCAACGACTTCGGAGCCGGTGATTTTGCTGAGGTCAATGGTCAATGCGCATTTTCTCGGGAGATAACTCAGCGCAAACGCCGCGCTGGCCGGGGGGCTCACGGTGAACGTGCGCGGGCGAACATCGCCACGATGCAGAGCCGCGGCAAATCTCTCATGGCCGACGGCCTCGAGTAGGGGCTCAGTCCCCAAGACCTGTCCGACCTGCTCGAGTTCATCGACACCGCGCGGTAACGCGCGCGACTCGGCGCCGACCCGCGAGAAGCCCGCCTCGAGCCGGCAGTCCGCGCCACTGTCATTTTCCAGCAACGGCCTGCGGGCCGAGCCGCTGGTTTGGTGCGCCAATTTTCTTTAGTTCGCGTCCGGGCAAGGCGAGGCCAGATTTTCGCGGGGTCGAGCGGCAGGGGTGGTTTCGGCGGATGCGTCAATGAGTTATATACCGACCGTTTTTGAACGGATGCCGAACCAAGTAAGTTGAAGTTGATTCTTTAAATAATCTCTTGACAGCTAGGAAAAAATATGAAATCAGCCGAGCAAATCTGTGGCGCATCCCATGAACCACGGCCAAATTGGTTCATTATTGCTCATGATTTGTAGTGGGATGTTTTGCCTCATGGCCCAGACCTCGGTGCTATTGCCCCATCAAGGTCGGTTGGCGGTAGGTGAAACCTTCTTCCATGGCGAGGGCCGCTTCAAGTTCGCTCTGGTCAACGCCGACGGCTCGCTGACTTACTGGCGCAACGCACCGGATGGCGATGCCGACGGCGAGCCGGATGAGGCCGTCACCCTACCGCTCAACCGCGGGCTATACTCAGTGTTGTTGGGCGACCCCAGCCTGGCCCACATGGCGCCGCTGCCAGCCTTGGTGTTCACCAACGATGACCTTTATTTGCGCGTGTGGTTCGACGACGGCACGCACGGCTTTGAGCAGCTTGCGCCGGACCAGCGTGTAGTGTCCGCGGCTTACGCTGAACTGGCGGAAATGGCGGTCACCGTGCCCGCCGGTGCGATTACCCCGGACAAGCTCGCACCCGAGACGCTCGAACCGTTATTGAACCAACTCGCGCTGCTGACCGCGCAACTCAACGCACTGTCCAACCGGCATGAATCGCTCGCCGAGGCGGTGCGCTCCGGTTTGCCGGGCGTGCCGGTGCTCTCCCCGCGGGCGAACGACCCCGCATTGCTGACGGAAGGTTTCAGCCCGGTCTTTCGCCAGCCCGCGACCGGTTGGCAGGTCGGGGCCGTGGCCGGAGCGCCTGCCGCACGTTACGGACACACGGCGGTATGGACCGGCTCGGAGATGCTTGTTTGGGGCGGGAACCTATCGGCCAATGAGTTTTCCGGCGCGGGCGCGCGCTATCGGCCCGACTCCGACGAATGGTCAAGCTTGCCGAGCTTCAACGCGCCCGCGGCCCGCGCCCGCCACGGTGCGGTCTGGACCGGCCAGGAAATGATCCTCTGGGGCGGCTTCGCGAACGGCAGTTATCTGAACAGCGGCGCGCGGTTCAACCCCGCCACGCAGACTTGGACCCCGCTCGCCACAGCGGGCGCGCCGGCCGGACGCGACGGACAGGTGATGGTCTGGACCGGAGCCCGCTTGCTTGTCTGGGGCGGGCGCAACGCCGGCGGCCTGCTCGATGACGGGGCCTTGTACGACCCGGCAACCGACAAGTGGACCGCGCTGGAGCTGAGCGGGGCGCCGACGGCACGGTTTGGCGCGGCGGCAGCGTGGACCGGTGAAAGCCTGCTGGTCTGGGGCGGGCAAGGGCAAACCGGGGAGCTGAACACTGGGGCGCGGCTACGTTTCAACGAGTCGGGCCAGCCGGTCAGTTGGGAGGCGCTGCCCACGACCGGCGCCCCGACCGCGCGCACGGATCACACGGCGGTGTGGACCGGCCAGCAGTTCCTCGTCTGGGGCGGGCAGGCCAACGGAGTGTTGCTGGGCGATGGCGGCCGTTACGACCCAGCGGCGGGGGCTTGGCAGCCGCTGGCCGCCACCAGCGCACCCGCGCCACGCCGAGGGCACAACGCGCTGTGGACCGGTCGCGAGATGCTCATTTTGGGTGGCGAAACGGCGTCGGGACCAACCGCCACCGCTTACGCGTACACGCCCAAAACCGATTCATGGCGGCAGTTGAGCAACTCCGGCAATCCTCCCGCTCGCCACAGCGCGGCGGCCGTCTGGACCGGCACGGAAGCCCTTGTCTTCGGCGGGCGGACCACCAGCACGGCCTTGGCGGCGTTGTATCGGCTGAACCCGCAACCGGATTGGTACTTTTACCTCAAGCCCTGAACCTCACATGCGATACGTTTTCTCCTCTCACCATTCGCACGTCGCTGACAGTTCTCTGCCGCGAAGGAACCCTCGGCGGCGGCTCTCAGCGTGCCTTGACCTGGCGAAAGCTTGCCGGCGCGTCTGGAGCCTGGCCGTACTGTTGTTGGTCGCCGGTTCCCCGGTCCGGGCCCAGTGGTTGACCCAGTCCTTTGACCTCGTGGCCGGGTGGAATGCCGTGTATCTGCACGTGGACGCCTCACATGCCGTGCTGGACGATTTGATGGCCGAGCCGGCGGCGGCGCCCATCCTTGAGGTCTGGCAGTGGAATCCAGACGTGCCAGCGGCGCAGTTCACACAGAGCCCCGCTGTGCCGGCCGCCACGGGTTCGCCTTGGAGCAGTTGGGTGCGCGGCCAAGGATCGGCCGCGGTGCTCAAGCGCCTCACGGGCAATGCAGCTTACTTGGTGCGGGTGGACGTCAGCGTGCCAACGCTCCGCTGGCAGGTTAAGGGCCGGCCCGTGGCACCGCGCTACCTCTGGACCACCACCGGGCTGAACTTCCTGGGTTTCCCAACACCGCCGGACACGCCGCCGAGTTTCGAGGATTTCTTACGGCACGCCCCGGCACTGATGAACAATCTCGAACTGTTCCGTTACCCCGGCGGGCCCATGGGTCCCGGGAATCCGACGCGCGTCTTTGCCTTGAACCTGCCGGTGCGGCGGGGCGAGGCCTTCTGGCTGCGCGCGGGCGATTACTACAACCGCTACTTCGGGCCGTTCGCCCTCGAATTGCCGCCGGGGCGCACCTTGAACTTCGGCGACGCTTCCAGCGCCAGCAGCCTGCGGTTGCGCAATCTCACCGCACAGGAACTGGTGGTGACGTTGAGCCTGGTGGCTTCTGAGGCGCCGCCGCCCGGGCAGCCGGCCCTCCTGGGCCCGCCACCGGTGTTGATCCGCGGCGAACGCAACCTGACCGACCTCACTTACAGTCACTTTGATCTTTCGACCCCGCACTCTTGGACGTTGAAGCCGGCCGGCCAGCCCGGCTCGGAGGTTGAGATTGTGCTGGGCGTCAACCGCAACCTCATGAGCGGGCAGCCGGGCGACCGGTACGCAGCGGTGTTACGGCTGACTGATTCGCTGGGTCTGACGCGCGTGGACCTGCCTGTGAGTGCCGAGGTTACTTCACGGGCCGGGCTCTGGGTGGGCGCGGCGGCCGTCACCCAGGTGCGGCATTACCTCACGCAGTACCAAAGGGACGGCGACGGCAAGCCGGTGCTGGGCACCAACGGACAATACCAGATCGAGTCGGTCAAAAACGACCTTGGCAACGTGGGCCGGCCGTATCCGTTGCGGCTCATCCTGCACACCGGCGCGGATGGTGGGGAGGCGCAGTTGCTCCAGCGCGTTTACGTCGGCCCCAAGTCCGACCAAACCGTGGGCCTCGTCACGCGCGAAGAGCTTCTGGACCCGGCGCAATTGGCCTACGCCCGCCGCATCAGCGCGGTGCATTTGCCGTGGTCGGCCAACCCCGTGCCCTGGGCCGGTACCGGCGCGCTGCGGGCGGGTAGCAACGTCACTGTAGTAGTCAACTTGAGTTACGACGACCCGGCCAACCCATTCCTCCACACCTACCATCCCGACCACGACAACCTCAACGCCACTTTCGATCAGCGGCTGGGACGCGGCGAGGAATCCTACGACGTGCGCCGTGAAATAACCCTCACCCCGCGCGCGCCGGCCAATGATTTCGACAGCCTCACCCGCGGCCACAACACAATCACGGGTGACTACGCCGAGATCATCACCCTGACCGGTCGGACCAAGCCCGGCAAATCCCAGCCCGACCGCCGCACCTTCGAGGTGCGCGGCACCTTTGAGCTAACCCGCATTAGCGACATCGCCGAACTGAGCACGAAATGAACCTGTTTTTTGGCTATCATACAATGAACTCCGCGTCTCAACCACAAACCCGTCTCTCTATGAACACTCGCAATGCTACTCCTGCCGGGCGGCGCCCTTGGCTGGCCCGGCCCGCGCCGGTCTTGGCCGTATTGTTGCCCGCCTTGGCCGGCGGGTTTACCGCAACTCCGTCCGTCCGGGCGGCGGATCCCAATCCGCCGGAATTTATGACCTACCAAGGTTTCTTGGTGGATGCCAACGGACAACCGCTGGCGCCCAACAATCCGGCAAATTACCCAGTGATCTTTCGGATTTACGACCAGGCCACCGGTGGCACCAAGCTCTGGTCAGAGCAGCAGATTGTCACCATAGACAAGGGCAACTTCAGCGTGCTGCTGGGCGAGGGCACCGCGGTCAGCGGCGAACCCCGGCCGCCGCTTTCGACAGTCTTCGGCGGCAGCGGCTTGGCGGCCAACGCCTCGGACCGGTACTTGGGCGTCACGGTGACCATCAATAGCACGCCCACCGAGATTCTGCCGCGCCTGCGCCTGCTGCCCGCGCCGTATGCCTACCTGGCCCGCCATGCCAACGCGCTGGTGGACGGTAACGGGCAGCCCTTGGTGGCCGCCGGCACGGGCAACAACTTGGTGGTGGCCGGCAACGTCACGGCCAATGCGTTTGTCGGCAACGGCGCGAGCCTGACCGGTCTCGATGCGGCCCAAGTAACCAGCGGGGTTTTGGCGGATGCCCGCCTGTCAGCCAACGTGGCGCGGCGGGACGTCACAAACACCTTCGTGACCGACAATCAGATCAACGGGCATTTACGCGTGGGTGAGCTTGTTGACACGGCACCCAAGAACCCTGGCTACGGCAAAGCCCTGATCCTCTCGGGCGCTCCCGATGTTTCGGGCACTTTCAACAACGACAACTCCGATCCGCTCTGGCTGGCGCGTTACAACGTCGCGGACAACCGAACCGAGCTGCGGATCAACGTCGGGGACGACCCCGGTGAGGATGCTCTGGTGATAGGAACGACCTCGGATGCCGGGGCAGATTTCAACCAAACCGGCAAGTGGACGCCACGGGTCACGATTGATTCTGCGGGTAATGTAAAAGCGAATAGCTTTACGACGACCTCCTCGCGGCGGTACAAGGAGAACATCACTCCGCTAAAAGACGACTTCGCCATGCTGCTGAAGGCCCAGGCCATGACCTACACCCGGCCCGAGAATCCTGACCGCTGGGAGATCGGTTACATCGCCGAGGATTTCCACGACCTGGGCCTGACTCGGTTGGTGGACTACGACCGGGAAGGGCGTCCCGACGGGATTAAGTACGAAAAAATCTGCATCTACCTGAATGAAAACGCCAAACAGCAGGCGCGTGAACTGGCCGAGCTTAAAGCGCGTTACCAGGCCCAGGCAGAAGTGGTCAGCGCCCAGCAGCGCGAGCTGGACGAACTCAAGAACCGACTCAGTTCACTGGAGCAGTTGCTGCGGCAGGTCGCGGCTGCTGCGGGTGGCTTGCCGTCCGGGGCCGCGGTGGCCGCCGCCGCTGCTCCGCTGTCTGGCGAGGCGGCGCGCTAACCGTTCGTCCCGTGCCCGTGAGGCATGGGAGGTCTTAGTAACTTTGATGGCAAAACCCGCGATCCCATGAAACCGCATTTCCGGCTATTCCCACTCGCAGTCCTGGGTCTGGCGTGCCTGGGGAACAGCGGATCTCTGTTGGCCCAGGTGCGCAATCCGATACCCCCGCCACCCTTCGAACTGCGCCAAGACCAGACCGCCTACAACCTCCAGTCCCCCGGCGGCATGCCGCTGTCGAGCACGCCGGGCAACCCGCCCGGCTCGAACGGCCGCGCCCCCACGCCGGAGCAGCAACGCGCCGACGGGTTGACCGAGCTGGCCGCCACGCCGCGGCAGTTCCAGGGGCAAATTGTTTTCGGCGCACTGGCCGCGCCGCGCAACCACAACCTCAACCCAAGCTTGAGCTATGCCGCCAACGCCGCCGCGGCCAACCTCGATCTGCCCCGCGGTGAGGTCGGTGGACATGTCACGCTGGTCATGCCCCGCGTCCTGGTGGGTGCGCCCTGGCTCAGCCGCGGCGTCAACTTTCTGTTCGGTTCGCCTATCCCGCCGCCGTTAGTGGATGTGGACGACAACCCGCTGCCCCCCGGGACTCTGCCGCAGGATTACTGGGTGTCCGAACCGCACCGCCCGGCCCGGTTCGCCGCGCATGAGATTTTGAGCCTGAGCGGCTTGGCCGCCCGCCTCAACGCCGCCGCGGACCCCGTGGCGGCGTTCGTCAAGGCACAGCTTTCTGATGAAACGCGCAACCTGTTGCCCACGCCGGGACATCCCGACTTGCGCGAAAAATTGCTCAAGGATCTCAACAACCTGATCGATGGTCCTTCAATCTACACCCTCGAGCGCTTCACCAATGTGCTGCTCTCGCTGGAGACCCAGATTCTGGACCCGGCCGGTACCTCTGATACCCGGCCGGCGCGGTTGAATCGGCTCCTGCTCGAAGACGCCTTTCCAGGCCTGTTGGCGCACACGGCAGTCAACTTCTACTGGAGCCCGCACGCACGTACGGCCTACGCCATCCAGCCGGGGCCGGTGGACGTAGTCTGGCGCAAGGCAACGCCCGTGACCACGCCGCCGGCGGATTACGCCACCAATCCCGGCGGCTACTGGGTTGAGGGGGGCAACTACTACACCCTCTATCGCGCCCGTTACTTTGTCTCGGGCAGTCCGGTGAAGACGCCGCGCAAAATCTACTGGACCGAGGGCGTGTTCCGCTCCACGGGCAAGCCGGTGGCGGTACCGGCCGGGCGCGTGGCGGTCGTCAACGTGATTTTCAACAACAACTTCCCCCGCCGTGTCGAGACCGCCTACCGGGCGTTGGGCCAGACGCCGATTATCGAGAACCCCAACGCCCAACTCGAGGAGAAACGCACGCTTTGGTATGATAATGAGCGGCGTGAAATCCTGGCCTATAACGTCGAGGGCCGCGTGTTTGTAGAGCTGTTGGGCGAGGCCGAGCCGGGCGGGCGCACCCGACGGCCGCTGGGCTTCGAAATCGTGGACGTGGTGCGCGAGCCCAACCCGGCGGACGTAACCATCGAACTGGGCGAGCCCCTCACCGCCTACGCGCCCGAAGAGAACACGGACGACTCGGGGTTGTATCCGGAGCCGGTTCAAGGCAGCGAGAACTTCATCTTCCAACATTTCATTTCCGGTGCACCGCGCCCGGTCATCTATGCCACGCATGAAACGCAGAACCGCAACGAAGTGCAGGTGCACTGGCTGGAGACCGGCCTCGAGGGCCTGCGCTGGCCTTTCCGGTTTGTACGTTATCGCCAGGTCTGGCCTGCTGACGTAGCCCGGTACAGCCATTACCTGCGGCCGCTGGTGGCCACTGAAGACGAGGCCAAGGCCACGGCTGTGCAATTGCCGGCCGAGAACGCGCCGGTCATTGACTACCAAGACCCACTGGACCAGCCCCGCGCCAAGATCACCGAGACCTTCGCTTTTTACACCTTCCTGACCGAGCAATTCCCGGCCCACCGCACCCTGCTGCGGTTCCGCTCCGGCGACGAAATCCGATTCGAGCGCGTGTTCTCGTGGCTGGATAAAGCCCTGCGGCATCCGAACCTGGCATTGCCGGTTTTTGTTGCCGATTTCTTCTCGACGCTGCCGGTCGGCATCACGACCTACGGCAACGCCCGGATCAGCGGCGGCTTCTTGCACCTTACCGACGCGGCTGCCGGTCAGGTGGGCAGCTTGGTGATTCAGGACTTTGCCGGAGGCGAGCCGGTCCGTAGTTTCCGCGCCTCCTTCCGAGTCAGCTTGCGGGATGGCACGCCGGACCCGGCCGACGGGTTCAGCTTCAACTTCGGCACCATCCCGGAGAACTCCTTCGACGAAGAAGGCATCACCAATGGACTGGTGATCAGTTTCGACATCTGGGACAATGGTCCAGATGACCTGGCGCCCGGCATCACGGTCAAGTACAACGGCACGCCGCTCGCTACGGTGGCGACGGCTGAACCCCGTAACCCATATCCGGAACCGCCCGGCACGCTCCCGCCGCCGACCGACCCCAACACCGGGCGGCCCATGACCATTACCACCGGGCCGGAATTTGTGCCGGTGGAAATCTTGCTGAGCAACGACGGCAAGCTGGATGTCTGGTACAAGGGCGTCCGCGTGCTCGCCGGCGTGGCCACGGGCTACACGCCGCGTACGGGACGATTTGGGCTGGGCGCCCGAACCGGCGGCTCATTTACCACGCACTGGGTGGATGACCTGGTAATCGTGGTGAATGAGGACTCGGACGCCGGCGTTCCGTCGCTTGCCGCGAGCGACCCCGTTAAACAGCTCAATTCCTGGGTGCTGGGCCGCACCTTCCGCTGGCCCGGCCAGGCAGGCCACCCGCGGGTGGAAGCGCGTGTGGCTTACGTGGGCGAGCGCCTCGAGGCGCCGGCGGGCGAACTGGGTGCCGGCGGCGGCGATTACTGGGCGGGCTACATCCGCCAGAGCGAGGGCAACGCCTTTCACCCCGAGGCGTACCGCGACCCGTTTGTGGCGGGCTTCGAAACGGCCAACCGCGGAGCCATCATCCCGGTGAACGTAATCCCGGGCAACGACCGGCTCGAAGTATGGTGGTTCCGTGCCAACGACCTGCCCCCCTTCCGGCTGGCCCAAGGGTTCAAGCCGATTTACTGGCCCGCGGTGATGAGCCGCTACACCTTGGCTTGGCCTCCGAACCCGCGCGAAATTGTCCTGGCCAGCAACGACGGCAGCGGGCCGCTGATGAGCTTGGAGGCCAAGGGGCGGATTTACTACCAGAACGACCGGACGTTGCCAGGCTTCAACCCCAATGAAGAACACGCCTTGATGCAGGGCGGACAAGCCTACGCCCTGCGCGACGACTTGAACATCACTTCCGGGACGAACTACACCTCCGAGCCCTACGTGCTGCTGGATTACACGGCGACCGATGGCCGCCCGGCCATGACCGTCTTCAAGGTGCGGCGCGAGCGGCCCGAGACCGGGGACACGTTCGATTACACCGTCCAAGCGGGCACCATTCTCCAACCGCCCATGCCGCTGCCGCTCCTCGAGCTGCCGCTGGCGCCCAAGATCATCGGCACGCCTCCGCTCAGCCTCAATCGCGAGGTGCGCGGCTGGAAGGTGGCCAACACCGCGGTCGCAACCTCGGGGGGCGTGCGCTGGGTGACCCTGACCACTGAACATCCGCACGGCGTCGGCAAGACCCGCATCTTGTATCTGCAACGAACCAACGACCCTACCAGGATCGATCGCTTCTTTGTAACCGGCGTGGATTACACCGCCAAAACCCTTACCGGCGTGATCTTTGATCGGAACGTTATGACGCTGTCGGCTTTGCCGGACGCGCTTCCGACTATAACCCTCCGGCACCTATATGTAGTATCCTCGACGAACGGTCTGACCAATGGTCGGGCAGTCGTCGTGGCGGACACACTCACGCGCCAGAGCTGGAGGGCGGAAGTCTTTGGCACCGGCACCTTTGGTAGCCAGAGCTATGTGGATCTCCAGTTTTCGGATTCTGAGACCTACTTGGCCGCCGCGGCGGCCAATCTATTGGTCGTGCCTTCCGAGGTGGCCTTGGACGTTCGCTATGATGGCTGGCGCGTGGGCTACGAGCCGGTGCCGGTTAATGTGACCGACCCCACGCTGCGCGAGCAGTACGCCACTTTCACCCTCCAGGACCGCAAGGGCAACCTCTGGGTCTATCGTGGCCCGCACGATACGAACGACCGGCCCACGTTGGCCATGCAGTTTTACTACAAAACGCTGCCGGGCTTTTTCTTCCCCACGCTGCCGTTGAACGCCCAGCCGCCGGTGGGCACCATCACCCCGTATCTCCGCCCGAAGAACGACGACGGCACCTACGCGGGCGATCCGGTGTACGGCAATCGGCTCAATCCGCAGGCCGGCGACGGCAATGCGCTGGTCATCCATTACTCGCCGGTCTGGCCGTCCAACGCGCCGGTGCTCCAAATGGCTGAGACACTGACATTGCCCAAACGCGGCCTGCCCGCTGTGCGCGGCCAGACCAGCCTGCAGGTTATTTACCAGCAGTCCCAAGTGACCCGGACCGATGCTCGTGAGTCCGTGGTCCTTTACGATCCCACCGCGGAGAAGGTGTTCGAGTTGGGACCACCGGACCGGTCGGGTCGTCTGGGCAGGATTCCCGACTCGGTGCGCACTCAGAGCTACCGGGGCATGACGTTCTTCCCGAACCTGCCGCCGCACCTGAGCGAACGGTTTTTCCTCGATCCCAACCGCGGCGAGCACGGCGCGCTGGTCTTTAAGGGGGAATTCCGGGACGAACCCACCGGCGACGACTTCTTGCTCCTGAATGTTCTGGGTGCCGGCGACCTGGCCTACCTCAAAAGCTTGTGCCTGCCCGACGATCCCGCCCGCGGCGACTGGGACGCCGCCATTGACGGCCTGACCGCTGACCTATGGTTGTACGTCGAGAATCCAGCCCGTCCCGGCACTTACTACCCGCGCGACCGCACTCAGTACGGCCCCGCCGATCTCATACGGGTGAACGACGAAGACCAGGCCGTGGACTCCTACGCTCTGACCGCCGTCGGCCCCGGCACAGGGTATGTGACGCTCATCGCGGGCAATGGCCTGGCCTTCACCCCGCCCGCCGACCCGGTCAGCGTGTACATCATCCGCGTGGTGGACACGCTCTATCGCGGCGAACTCAAGATCGTGGCTTCCTCGAATCCGCTCAGCGAAACGCTCACCCTCCAACAGGTCGTGGACCTGGCCGGTCGCAGCGAAGACTACAACTTCGAGTGGAAAATCGCCGCGCCCGTGGACGGTCTGCCCCCCGACGTGTACCACACCACTGCCGTGGAACTGCTCATTGACGGCGTCTGGCAGCATCTGCCCTTCCCGCTGGCCACCGACCGCGCCGCCAGCGTGGCCGGCGCCGATGCCGGGCGGCTGGTGGCGGACGTGTTGACCAGCGTGGCGCCGCGCCAGCGCGTGCCCTTCACCGGTGTCTCGCGGGACGGCAACCAGTTCCGGCTCGACCTCGTCCCCGGGCCGCGCCTGTTGACCGGCACGCGACTGATCCTGCGCGATGCCCAAGGCCGCGAGGCGCGCGCCAGTGTGAACAGTTCGAGCACGGCGGCGTTGCTGGTCTTGGACCTCGAGGCGGGGCAGCCCGCGTTGCCCGACCCCTTCACCCCGATCGAGGTCTATGAGCAAACTGTGGAAGGTCAACCCCAGAGCATCGTCTTCCGCACCTTCACGGTGCCCGCCGACGCAGCCTATAACGAACTGTGGTTGAGTCTGAACCTGGACCCGGCGCTCGGCGCGAAGGTCTATATTGACGGCCAGTTCCTCGTGCAGGCCAACCTCGGCGACGGCGACACGCCAGCTTCCTCGCCGCCGGGCATTTTCAACCCGCTGCCCCGCGCTTGGCGGCTGGATGGCGCGGCTTTGGCCGGAGGAACCCCCGTGGCCGGAGGGCTCGTGCAACACCTCGTGGCCGTCGAGTTGTTCGCCCCCTCCGTGCCCGACCAGCGGCTGGCCTTTAACCTGCGCTTGGAAGCGAG
>Ga0078972_1006913_pt1 | contig 26104 bp, 25 predicted proteins | sample YelNatPaOPGAMG01_FD_67568 | JGI IMG/M metagenome (GOLD analysis project Ga0078972, IMG submission 67568) | Hot spring thermophilic microbial communities from Obsidian Pool, Yellowstone National Park, USA - OP-RAMG-01 (SPADES assembly) (version 2) | ecosystem: Environmental > Aquatic > Thermal...
TGCTTTCGAAAGAGTCTTCCCTCTCCGGGGCGAAGGCCCAAAAAGTCATTCGACAGTACCCCGAAGAAATCGACCGCCTTTCCACCTACCAGTTACTCGAAGTGGATGAGGGTACGATCCGCATACGATCCCTGGCACGGGCGTTCTTGGAGGGCTTGAACCGCAGCAAGGGCTAATCTGCGGATACATTCCGTAATCCGTAGCTCTTACTGCGCCTGCAGGGTAAAGGTAAGAACACAGGAATAGTCTCCCGAAGTAGGGAAATCCGCATCCTGAATGGTGAAGCTCAACGCATATCGAGTACCCGCGTAGGGGGTGGGACTCGCGGAGGTAACTACCAGGTAAGAAACATTGGGGGTAAGGGTCACGGGATTCCCATTTATCGTGATTTGCAGGGGGACTTCGCTCGTATCGGTGGGATCGATGATCCGTAACGCGTTACCGAACTGGGAAACCAGGGAAAGGGAGTAGAGTTGATTTGACCGTACGAGCACATCGATTGCCTGGGTTTTTCCTGTTTCCAAAATTCCAAAGTTCAGGGTGGAGCTGGCGGAGGAAGCGTTAAAAGGAGCCCCCGGGGGTACAAGGGAAAGTTCCGTAATCGAGGGCATGGTTACACTGACTCGAAAAGTACGCTGGGCTTTCTGCGCGTAAGAATCCAGGGTGCCGCTGTACAGAGTGAGAGTAATGGTATCCTGGTACGTTCCTGCCTGCGGAAACTGTCCCGGAGGAACCACCACCACGAACGAAAGATCCTGGGAAGACCACCCGGAATCATCCGGGAAGGAACCACTCAACACCTCCTGCGGCGCGGGGGTAGCGGAAAGATCCTTTAAGATATTCCGTGCGATGGAGGAATCGTAGAGTTGATACGAAAGAGTGGCTCCTCCGGTAGTGGCAGCGAACCGAGGATCGAAGGACCCGGACTGCCCTGCAGAAAAGGTGACAAAATAACTGGAAGCTGCCCCTCTGTGTCGCACGGTAAAGGTTGCCTGAATTACCAGCTCTGAATCCAATGTGTAGGTACCGGACACTTTATTGGGTACATTCTGCAACTGGAACTGCTGTCCCAAGAGTCCGCCCACGACCCCTATCCCTAGGATCCAAACTCCGAATACAACCTTTCGAATGTTCATAGTCTTAATCCTTTTTTCCCTTTTCCGACAGCAGGATTCTCCCTAGCTGGATAAACCCGCTTTTCCCTTCGGGGATCGTGATACGTACCGGAGGTAGGTTCGTGGAAAAGTGAAGTTCATAGGTGCCTGGGTATAACCCATAGGCTTGAAAAATACCCATTTCATCGGTAAAAAAGTATATCTTTTCCTGAGACAGCCTCTCTCCTTCCCCTATGGCAATCAATGCCCCTCCCTGCAACGCCACAGGGCTCCCGTCCCCGTAGAGTAGAGTGCCCTCGACGAAGACCGTATGGGTGATTTCCGCTCGTACCACCGTTCCGCTTCGATAGGTAGGACGCAGCACCCGCACCGGTCGGCTTACCTCGTACCCTTCCGCTGCCATGGGAGTGTCCAGCCATAAGCGGGTCTTTTCATAGGAGTTAACCAGGAATAATGCGGGGGACCCTGGAGTGGCCAGTAACGGAGTTCCCGTAGAAGGAGTAACGAATAGGGTTTCCCCCTTTGCTTCCCCTATAGGGGTAACCAGTACGTAACTATCGAATATGGGTTTGGAAAAGGTAAACGCACCCTCTCCGTAGACTACCGCAGTCCGTACCTGTGCCGTGCTTCGGCTCGAGACGTCTCCCTGGGCAGAGCGAAAGAAGCTCTGAAAAAGCCCCCCCTCCAACCAGGGGCTGGAGTAAGTTCCCGATAACCGAGCACTCGAGTTTTTTCCCTCTCCCAGAGGGATCCCCTCCACAGCACCATCGATAGTGGCCGTACCTGAGGGAATCTCCGGACGTATCTGGATAAAGGCGGATGCGGTATCTTCCCAGAGGTAGGAAGAAAAGGTAGTGTTCCTCCTCCCCTCCGGAGAAGCCACTGTAACCGATAGAGTTCCCCGGGTATCCCGGGCTCCATCCTCCGACAGGGAGGTGGAAATACTGCACAGTAGGCTTACTCCCTTCTTAAGGGATTGAAGGGCAGAGAAGGTCGCCCGGAAATCGTTCGATCCTTCCCGAACGATCCGATAGGTGGCAGCGGCCCCCACGCTCAACCCAAAGGGGAAGCTCTTGCTCACCATCCCGCTCACCTCCCAGCGGGGAGGCGGAGACGCGTCTACGGATTCCCCTGGCGTATGAAACTGGTCTCCCCGGTACTGTACACCGAACCCCAGGGCGGGAAGATTCTGTTTGCCTGGAAAGGAAACACGGTACTGGACAGATCCAGCCCAATCCTTCACATCCGTCCGAAAGAAAGATAGGGCAGAATCTAGAAGGAAAATTCCGAGAGGAGCAGCGAAAAGGGTTTCCAGACCGGCCAGCTGGCGATCCGCGTTGCCCTGGAAATATAAGCCCCCCGTAAACCAGGGGGTAACACCGTACAGGACGGAGCCCTGGATGACCGAGTGCGACGGTTCCCAGCGGGGAAACCCCGCAGAAAGGGAATAGGAGTTCTCTCCCTGGGGTTGTAGCCTTCCATCGAAGGAAACGGATTCCGTCAGGGTGACCTCCGGAGCTTGTTCCTCCTGAATGATCAGTTTCAAGTCGTTTACCCCGCTCAGATAGGGAAAGTTCAGGAGTCGATGCTGACCGGGTTCCAGGTAAAGAGTTTTTACCAGTTGCTCATTCAAATATACTTTCACCGTAGCCGGATGTTCCAAAAACAAGACTTTTTGGGTCAGAATTCGATCTTTCTCGAATCTCCTGTAATCTCGTACCAGGGATATTCCTTCCAGGAGAAAAGGGGACTGAAAACCGTACAGGGAAAGTCCCAAACTCCCCAGGGTAAAGCGAGTCCTGTACCGTTCCAAATCATACACGATCCTGCCATATTCGTAGCTTACCTCTGGATTCGGATAGTTCGTGGCTGAAACTGCTCCCTCCACCACCCAACCCTTGAAGTTGAGCACAGGTTCTAGCCCCAGTGTAACGGGGAAGGTAGTGGGGGAGGAGAGATAAGGATCATACCAGGCCGAAAGGGAGGAACTCAGGTTAAGGTAGAGGCTGAAAGGCTCGGGGAAATCGGTAACCGGCTCCTGAATGGGTGGGTTACCGGAAAGAAGTATATCCTCCGAACGCTTCCACGAAGCAGGTATGGAGATACTCAACGCCAGGAGAGTTCTATCGAATCTGGCCTCAAGCCCCCACGACTGTATAGCCGGGAGGGATACCCATTCGGGATCCTCTCCCTTGGGCAGGGAATCAATGATTTCCTTTTTTACGATACGATCCAGGATTTGCACGAGTTCCCGTTTCACCAAGAATATGGTTCCATCCTCTTGAATGCGGGTTTGGATCTGTCCCATCCTTCTACCTTCCACTGCTAGATCGATGGGAATGATTACCGAAGATCCCTCGGGAGTGAGGGGTAAGTTTACGCTTACAAAAATGAACATCCCAAACCAGAAGGGTTTGAACCGTGGGGGACAAAGAGGTCTATCGAACCGCCTCATACCGGAAGCCGATCGTAGCGTTACGATAATCAAACCCCTCTACCTCTTCTCCCAGGGGAAGGAAGAACTTCCTCCGGGCACCTGCTAGAATATTTTCTCCATTGATACCTGTGAGGATCTCCCCTTCAAACGTAAGTTTTCGGTCCTTACAGGAAAGTTCGATCACCAGGTCATTCAATAGAACATGGGCAGTACCCCGATTGTAGAAGAGCAGCTGCACACCTCGTCTCCCGGCGGTGTCTGTCGTAAACTCATACTGCTCCAACACTACATCGGGTGCTGCGTGGGGAGGGACCACGTAGAGGGAACCGATGTAGCGAGTGAGGATACGGATGGCTCCCCCCTTGCCTGCAGCCTCCTCGAAGGTTACCGGTAATTGCTCTACCAGGAGACGAAAGCTCAGTTCCTGGGTAGGGGCGGGATCCCCCTTCCACTGAACCCGAACCAACTGTATCCCCCCTCCCCCCAGGGTCACTCGGGAAGGGTATACCACAAATAGGCTATCGGCAGGTTCATTCTGTTCTCTCCCTTCCGCATCCATTGTGCGGGTCAAAATCCGGATTCGAATCGCAATGGTTTGGGGTGAGGGGTTGGTAATCCGAAAAGTTTGAACCGAGCTGGATCCTGTGGGAGCGAAATCGGCCGTGATCGGTTCAAGGGTAAAGGCGGAAAGAAGAAAAATCGCGGCCACCCCATAGGCAGCCGCGATCCAATCAATACCCCTTCCCCTGCGGAGGGAGATCATTTTGCCGTGATGGTGAAAGTAAGGGTATCGGTATAGGTATCCTCGTAGAGAAAGTCGCCTGTATAGGTAACCCTTACCTCTTTGGAAGTACCTGCACCCGTCGTGCGGGAGTTCGAATCGGTAACCAACGCTGTGCCACCGGCAAAGGTAACCGCTGTGCCTCCGTAGGTTATACTGTAGGATAGCGTATCTGCATTCGCGGGATCGGAACTTTTAAAGAACGGCTGCGCAGACCCCATAGCCTTCGCATTGGCCGATTCCACCGTAACGGTGTACCCGCCTTTTTTGTTGCTCCGCTCCGTAACGGTCGCTACGGCTGTATCCGTAGTGGTGGATAAATCCAGGGTAGAAGCTGCCGGCAAGGCCGTAACGGTAATCTCCAAAATGGGAGGCACCGTACCCGTGAGGGTGAGGGTACCGGTGGTAGCGGCGAAGAGGGAGGTTGAAAACACTGTAAAGAATACCAGAGATACCAGTTTAACCATTCTTCCGTACTTTTTCATCATGCTTTTCTCCTATATAAGACTTTTGCGATATCAAAGGTAACACATTAGTAGGGAAAAATCAATTTTGTTTTCTATCCTTCCAACCCCTCCCCCAGTAGGTCCTGGAACCTCTTCCGGAGAGCTTTGCGGAATGCTGGGGGGTTCATGCCCAGAAGCCGGGCGGCACGTTCCCGATTTCCCCCCGCCTGTCTTAGGGCTTCCTCGTAGTAGGAGCGCTCCACCTGGTAGAGCAGGGCTTTCAAGTTCAGACCCCCATCGGGAATCTGGAAAGGCTTCGGGTGCGGTTCTCCCTTCTGTGTTACCCCATCCCGCAGGGGCGGAGGCAACAGCTCCTTGCCGAGTAGGGAGTCCTGGGCGGAAGCACAGAGAGCGATGATCGTGTTCTGCAGTTCCCGCACGTTTCCCGGCCAGGAGTAGGCGTACAAGGTAGCCAGTACCTCGGGAGAGAACCGTTTTTCTTCATTATATCGGCGATTCCAGTCACGCAAGAAATGCGCGGCCAGGAGGGGAATATCCTCCTTCCGTTCCCGGAGGGGAGGAATCGTCAAGGTTACCTGGTTCAGCCGCTCGTACAGGTCTCGGCGAAACTTTCCTTTCTCGATAAGCACTTCCAGGTTTTGATTGGTAGCGGCCAATACTCGAACATTGACTTTGGAGAATTTATCGGACCCTACCGGCTGCACGAGGAAATCCTGCAGGACTCGCAGAAGCTTCGACTGGATCTCCAGGGGTAAATCCCCTACCTCATCAAGGAAGATCGTTCCCCCATCCGCTGAACGGAACTGCCCCAGCCGAGCCCGCTCCGCCCCCGTGTAAGCTCCCTTTACATGCCCAAACAACTCGCTTTCCACCAAGGTGGGTGAGATGGCCGCGCAGTTTATCGGAATAAACGGTTTATCCCTTCGGGGGCTATGGGCATGGATCAGCCGGGCGATCAACTCCTTGCCGCTACCCGTTTCCCCTCGAATCAGTACAGATACCCCATCGTAAGAAGCTACGCGAACAGCCCGATCCAGCACCATTCGGAACGGTGCGGCTTCTCCCAGGATTTCAGGTTCTCCCCCTGTGCCTCGCCTTTCCCCTTCTTTTTCATAGCCAACTCCTTCTTCCGCAACGGTAAAATTATCTGCCGGGGAAATTCGAAGGGCCGAGGAAACGGGAAGCACCCGGGGTAGGTTCGTTCGATCGAAGCGGATCTCCCGTACTTTGTACGTTCCACCGGCAAACCTCGGGGGAACTCCCTGCAGAAGGGTGGCTGGAAGGATACCCGAACGGACTAGAAGAAACCAGCATGTCTGTATCTGAGGGGTTCCGGGATCCAGGAGGATGTAGATATCTCTCTGGGAAGGACTCGGCTCGGTTCGCCGTTGGCGGGTTTGGGAACTCGAAATGTTCTTGCCATCTCCCTCCCGTAAAAAACCCAATTGGTCCAGAGCCTCTTTCAATTTTTCGTAGATCTCCTCATAGTCTACTACCGATTTGAATTCGAGGGTATGAAAGTCAAACTGTGCGCCTTGACAGAGATCCTTTCCGACCTCTTCCACGGTTTTAGCCCGTTCCAGGTATGCCGCTCCGGTGCAGAGCAGCACCACTTTCCGGAACTGGCGCACCTCGAGGAGGGAAAGAATAGGGCCCAGCTCTTCCGAGGCAGGATCCGCATAGGGATCCCGGTTTCCCACAAAGGTCAGCAGCGTACCCGTACCCATGGCTTGATTATACCATCCGGCATTCCCTTCCGGGAAGGTGAAAACCAGCTTAATCCGATAAATCCTGCGATCGAAGCCATGGATCGAGACTTCCCGCCAAAATAGGGGGCGGAACCTGGGTTCCGAAAAGTGGAACTGGAGTTCTTCTAGAAACCGAAACGCGCAACTGAGCCTCTCTATCTTAATATAGTGTAATCAATTATTTTAAACTTTAACCTGGCATACTCTTTGCAATTACTACAAGCGAGCAGGAGGTTACCGTATGCAGTACAGTAAACAGATCCGTCTAATTGCGTTAGGTTTAGTAGGGTTGTGGGTTCTTTCCAGTTGTGCCACCTTGTTCAAGGGGACTTCCCAAAAAGTGGGGTACAGTTCCGATCCCAGCGGCGCGAAGGTCTACATCAACGGTCAGCACATGGGTACCACCCCCTTCGAAATGGAAATGAAGTCCAACCGAACCTACACCATCGAGTTCCGTAAAGAGGGCTACGAAAATAAAACGGTGGTTCTGAACAACTCCATCGGTGCGGGGTGGATCATCCTCGATGTCCTGGGAGGGTTTATCCCCATCATCGTGGATGCCGCTACAGGGGCGTGGTACTCCCTCGATCAGGACCACGTAAACGCAGCTTTGGAGGCACAGCAAAAGAAGTGACGACCACCACTCGGCATAGGGGGAAAGCCCCCTATGCTCTAATTAGTACCCCGAAGCTTGTGGGGATTCGGGCGGAGGGCCTCTGTCCAGGATGAACCGGGGAATGATCCGCCGCCTTGACGGATACGTCCCCCTGCCCTATGCTGAGAATGGTGAGGGCAGAAACAGATCCCCTGATAGAAAGCTTGAAGTCTTATTTTTCAGCCCGTAAGGATGTGGCTTTCGTATTTCTTTTCGGTTCCTACGCAAAAGGAATCGAAAGAAATACTTCCGACCTGGATATAGGGGTGTACTTTTTTCCCAGGGGCGAACTCTGGGAACTGGAAGAGGATGTGGTGTATCCAACGGAAAGCGAAATCTGGGGAGACCTCGATGCTCTAACGGGGAAGGAAATCGATCTGTTAATCCTGAATCGGGCTTCCGCCCGGATCGTGTACACCGCACTCACCGAAGGGATTCCTCTTGCGGTTCGCTCCCCATCCCTCTACTGGACTATCCTTCTCCAGGCCGGGCGGCTTTTGGAAGAGTACCTCGATTTCACTTCATCATTCTTGGAAGTGAAGAATCGTTCAGATTCCCTTTCTTCATTGGACAGAGAAAGAATCGTCAGGATCCTCGACTTCATGAAGTCCGAACTACAGATAGTACATTCATCGAAGCTACAGAACATTTCCTAACCCATTGAGGGAAGTTTTCTTGCCTAGGCGGATTCCATCAAGAGACCCCGTTTCTAGGCCGGCATGTTTCCCCGCGAATCTCCGTAGGATTATCCTGTTGGGTCTATAACCTCAAAGAACCCTAGGGGCGCAAAATCCTTTACATTCCTAGTGTAGAATCGTTTCACACCATTTTCTCGCAGGGTGATGGCAAGAACCAGATCGAACACCTGTCTGGCTGGGAAAGAAGGCTGGCGCAGGTATGAAAAGAGATCCTCCATTAGACGATCTTCCCATGCGCAATGATGAAATCCTGAGTTTTCCCGGAACCAGTACACTACCTGGTATGCATCTACCGCGCTCAGGGGCTTTTCCATCACCCTGGGATTCCGAAGGAGTCGGTACAGTTCAAACCAGACCTGATCGGATATCACCCAGGATTCGGGCGATTCCAGCGCGCTTTCGATCACTTTCCTGCAAGGTCGATATTCAGGGCAATCTGTATTTACCCCATACAGGAATACATTCGTATCGATGCTATTCATTCTCTCGGTTCTCTGCGGTATCGTAGGCCATGTCCCGTAAATCCTCCGCTGGTATCCGTATATTCCCGCAGGAGAATGCCGGAGGTGTTTCTTTCATTTCACTTCCCTTTTGCTCTGCCTGTCTAGCCAGCCAGTAATCGACTGCCATCCGAATCAGTTCGCTTACGGGACGATCCTGTTCCTTGGAAAGCTTTCGCAACTTTCTCAACTGAGGCTCAGGGAAAAACACCTGCATCTTTTGCATGGATACATTTTATAGATGGATACATATATTGTCAAGAACACTCTAGCGCATAGGTATGGCCCGTGTAGTGTGAAGATACCGCCCCCGAAAAGGGCCCGCACCATTCCGAGATTCCGTTTTGCCGCCTTTAGGCGACCCGCGGGTACACCGCGAAGGGGTGAATTCCCGTCTTGACAATTCTTTCAAACCCTCCTACCATATCGTTTACTATCGATTTTCGATAGAAAACAATATTGTAGGAATCCTAAATGGAAGAGCGAGAGGAGGTTTCTATGAAAAAACTACTCGGTATGCTGGCAGTCCTTTCCCTGATTGCTTTAGGCTTGTGGGCAGGAGGCAAGAAGGAAGCTCCGGCTTCATCACAGAAGTTCACCCTGCGGATCTCTACCGTAATCAGCACTTCGGATCCCATGTACAAGGGATACGCCCTCCTGGCCGAAAACCTTGGGAAGCGGACCAATGGGGTGATCCAGGCTACCGTGTACCCGGACGCACAACTAGGGCAGGATGAGGATGTGATGGAACAGGCCCTCCTGGGCGCCGATGTGGCCTTCAACACCGATGCGGGAAGGCTAGGAGTACGGGTGAAACAGATGGGAATCGTGCTGGCTCCGTACCTTTTCGAGAATCCCGCAGAGGCAAAGAAGTTCCTCCTTTCCGACCTGTTCAAAGGCTGGCAGAAGGAACTGAAGGAAAAGCACAACTTGGTACTTCTCGCATTGAACTACTACGCGGGTGGCCGTAACTTCGTCACGAAAAAACCGGTTCTTACCCCGGAGGATCTAAAGGGAATGCGGATCCGCACACCCGGCGCGCCCGTTTGGCAGGAATCGATCCGCTCCATGGGGGCAACCCCCGTTGCCCTTCCGTGGGTAGAAACGTACCCAGCCCTCCAGCAGGGAGTGATCGATGGGGCCGAGGCCCAGCATCCTGCAACCTTCGGGGCGAAACTGTACGAAGTAGCCAAGAATATTTCCCTCACCAACCACATCCTGCTGATGAACGGCCCAGTAGTCGGCGCCAAATGGTTCAACCAGCTTCCAAAGGAGTTCCAGGACATTCTCTTCGAGGAAGCCATCAAGGCAGGGGATTTCGTGACCCAGACCGTCCTCGATCTGGAGAAGGATTACGAGAAGAAAATGGCGGCCGGGGGAGCCACCATCCATACGGTGGATGTGAAACCCTTCAAGGAAAAGGCCCAGAATGCCTATGTTGCCCTTGGCCTCGTGGAATTGAAAAAAGAAGTGGAGAAGGTACTTGGCAAATAGGGGTTTGACACAGAGAACTATGAAAAAATTGATTCGATTCGGGATCTGGCTGGAGGAAACCTCCAGCCAGATTCTTCTGGGGTTTGTAGTGGTATTGGTATTCATCGCCGCCCTGACCCGGTATCTCGGAACTCCCATCAACTGGTCCGTTGACATCGCCCAGGGGATCTTCGTGTGGGTGATCTACCTGGGGGCGAATCAAGCCTGGCGCAAGAACCGGCACATAGGGATCGACATGCTCTTCTACCGGTTCCATCCCTCGGTACAGAAGATTCTGACACTCCTCATCTATGGAATTATCCTGGTATTTCTTTCCATGATCATCGTGAACGGGATCCACATCGCTATCGTGAATGCGGGAAGAATCATGAACGACATCCCCATCAGTTATTCCTTCGTCACGATCGCCGTACCTGCCGGTTCCTTTCTCATGCTCCTTACTACTGTGGAAAAGTTGGTCGCCCTCTTCCGTCGGTCATCTGACGGTAAATCATAGGAAGGTTCCCATGCTGTTAATTGTACTATCCTTCATTGTACTCTTGCTGATCAACATGCCCATCGCTTTCACCATCGGTATTTCGGCAAGCCTCTTTTTTCTCCAGCAATCCACCATTCCCTTTTCGCTGGCTGTACAGCGGATGGTGACCGGCACCCAGTCCTTTCCTCTTCTTGCGGTGCCCTTCTTTATCCTGGCGGGCCACATCATGAACGCCTCGGGAATTACCCAACGGCTTCTCAAGTTCGCCGATGCCCTGGCGGGTCACATCCGCGGGAGTATTGCCCAGGCTTCCATCGTGCTGAGTATCCTCATGGGAGGGATCTCCGGATCCTCCAATGCGGATGCGGCGATGGAAACCCGGCTCCTGATGCCTGCCATGCGGGCCAAGGGGTATTCGGACGGATTTTCCACCTGCGTCCTGGCATTTGGGTCCCTCATCGTTCCTATCATCCCCCCGAGCATCGGGCTGATTCTGTACGGCTTCGTGGGGCAGGTGTCCATCGGGAGGCTGTTCATCGCGGGGATCATCCCCGGAATCCTCATGGGAGCTTCCCTCATGATTACCACGTACCTCATCGCCAAGCACCGGAACTACGACCCTGTGCCCCCACCCCGGAAGAGCCTGAAGGAGATCCTTCTCGACATCAAAGAAAGCATCTGGGCCCTTCTGTTCCCGGTCTTGCTGGTCATTACGATCCGCATGGGGATTTTCACGCCCAGCGAAGCCGGCGCATTCGCCGTCGTGTACGCCATTTGGGTGGGGTTTTTCATCCATAAGGAACTGAACTTCCGGAAACTCAAACAGGCCGTTCGGGACACCGTGGAAGACAACGCCATCATCATGCTGATCGTTTCCATGGCAGCCATCCTGGGGTATGTGCTAGCTTACGGTCGGATTCCCCAATCCCTGGCCCAGCTGATCCTGGGAATTTCCACGGTTCCCTGGGTGGTTTTGGCAATCATCATCCTGTTTCTCTTCCTGGTGGGAACCGTAATGGAAGGAACGGTGAATATCCTTCTCCTTACGCCGATCCTGCTTCCCATCGTACAGCAAGTTGGTTACGATCCCGTGCACTTCGGGATCCTCATGGCGATTCTGATCCAGCTGGGGGGAGTGACCCCCCCGGTGGGTGTGAACATGTACACCGTATGTTCTCTTTCGGGGGTACCCGTGAGCGTGTTCCTGAAAGATTCCTGGCCATTCCTACTGGCCATTCTTGCGGTAGTGATTCTGCTGGTGATCTTTCCCCAGCTCTGCATGTTCCTTCCGAATCTTCTTATGCCCCAATGATACCAAATGAAAAGGATTGATACCTATGCTAACACACAGTGAAGCTTTCAGTTTACAAGGATCCCTGGCCCTCGTTACAGGGGGAGGCACAGGGATTGGCCGGGCGATTACCGATGCGTTGGTCAAAGCGGGCGCCCGGGTGGTGGTAGCCGGCAGGCGCAGGGAACCTCTGGAAGAAACGGCAGCCGCTTACCCTGGCAAGGTTTTTGCTTGCACCTATGATGTAACCCAGGAACAGGAAGCGGGAAACTTCCTGAAGCGGATTCATTCGGAACTGGGAACTCCCACGATCCTGGTGAACAATGCGGGGATCCACCTGAAAAAAAAGGCAGAAGAGGTAACGGCAGAGGAGTTTCGGAAAGTCCTGGAAACCCACATCGTGGGGGCCCATGCATTGACGGCCGCCTCCATTCCCCTTATGCGGGAGGCAGGGGGAGGGTCGATCCTCTACATCGCTTCCATGGCCTCCCTCTTCGGTATACCCTACGTGGTGGCCTATGCGGCTGCCAAATCGGCCATGCTGGGGGTGGTTCGTACCCTGGCAGTGGAATACGGGGGGGAAAACATCCGGGTAAATGCCATCGCACCTGGCTGGATCGAAACAGAGATGAGCCGTAAAGCGATGGAAGGGGATCCGGAACGAAAACGCAAGGTATTGGGCCGTACTCCCCTGGGCCGATTCGGGACCCCCGAGGACATCGGGTGGGCCGCGGTGTATCTCTGCTCGCCGGCCGCGCGGTTCATCACAGGGACCTGTCTGGCGGTGGACGGGGGGATCTCCATCGGATTCTAAGGAAGGTACCTATGAAATTGGGATTCGGATTCTATCACTACATGCTGAAGGATGAGTACTACCAGTTCGCCCGGCAGTGCGGAGCTACCCATGCGGTAGTGCACCTGGTGGATTACTTCTACAAGGGTTCGGGCCATACCAAGGCGGAAAACCAACCCGTGGGAGACATCCAGGGGTGGGGAGAAGCCGGGGCCACTCGGTCTCTCTGGACCTACGATCACTTCGTGTACCTTAGGGATTCCATGGCCCGGCACGGACTCACCTTCGAAGCTATCGAGAACTTCGATCCTGCGGACTGGTACGACGTTCTCCTGGACGGTCCCCGAAAGCAGGAACAGCTCGAGCGGCTGAAACAGATCGTGCGGGATGCGGGCAAGGCGGGAGTGAAGGTAATCGGATACAATTTCAGTATCGCCGGTGTGGCAGGCCGCATCACAGGCCCCTTTGCCCGTGGGGGCGCTCTGTCCGTCGGAATGAACGGGCCTGTGGATGAACCGATTCCCCTCGGAATGGTGTGGAACATGGTGTACGATCGGAACGCTCCCCCGGGGTACCTTCCCGAGATCACCCATGAGGAACTGTGGAAACGGCTGGAGTACTTTCTATCCGAGATGATCCCTGTGGCAGAAGAGGCGGGAGTGATCCTTGCCCTTCATCCAGACGATCCGCCCCTGGAACGGGTACGTCGCCAACCCCGCCTCGTGTATCGGCCCGAACTGTACCAGCGACTCCTCGACCGATTCCCCTCCCCCTCGGTGGGATTGGAGTTTTGCCTGGGCACCCTAGCAGAGATGCAGGATGGGGATATCTACCAAACCATCCGGCACTACGTTTGCCAGGGGCGAGTGGCCTACATCCATTTCCGGAATGTCCGAGGCAAAGTCCCCTACTACCGGGAGGTCTTCATCGACGAGGGGGATGTGGATATGCGGAAAGTAATCCGGATTCTGAAAGCCTGCGGCTACCCAGGGGTGCTGATCCCCGACCACACCCCCCATATGAGCTGTGCCGCTCCCTGGCATGCGGGAATGGCTTACGCGATGGGGTACATGAAAGCGCTATTGGATTGCACAGTGTAAGAGCCGGTGCGGGTTCGTAGCCAGCGGGCCTCATGGCATAACGAGGGATACACGCTACGTGGCCTATTCCTGCTACCCAGGAACTCAAGCCCCCCGTAGGCCCGAAGCCCATTGCCGCCGTTCCGCTTTCCTCCGTTCGATGAAAGCGGTGAACCCTTCCACCGAACTGTTGATCAGAAGCTCCTCCGGCGTCGAAGCACCTTTCACTTGAGAAAAGGCCGCCTCCACAAGGGCAAGGGCTTTTTCGAACCGGCCTAGGTCCGCATGGTAATGGGCATCACTGCCGAGTACCATTAAAGCCCCTTTCTGTACGCAGAGCTTTGCGATGCAGAGACAGTTCTCGTCGCTTCCTTTTCGAATCTTGAAAGAAGCATTGTTGATTTCCAGGGCCTTTCCATACCGTACCGCCGCTTCCACGATTGCCTCATAGTCTACCGGGTAGGAAGGGTTTCCGGGATGGGAAATGGCATCCACGAAAGGACTCTCGAGGGCTGCCAGGAGGGCCCGGGTATGATCCTCCCGGTTTCTCGGAGGGAAACAGATCTCGTGCAGTCCGGCCAGTACGAAATCTAGCCGTCCCAATAGCTTGTCTTCCAGATCTAGAGACCCGTTAGTATCCAGTATGTTCGCCTCGATTCCCCGATAGAACCGCACCCCGGAAATCTTATCCGGTAGGATCCGCAAGTTACTGAAGTGGTACGGATGGGTACCTCCCGGTAAGGCCGGGCCATGATCGGTGAGTACGAACCCATAGAGGCCCTTCTGCGAAGCGGCCCGAGCTAGATCGTCCACTGTAGAATAGGCGTGGCCCGAGGCCACGGAATGCGTGTGTGTGTCGACTACAATATTCATGGATGGCCTATCATCCATGAAATCGGTTTCTCTGTCCAGATGGGAGGGAATCGAGGAAAATCGTGAGGGCCAGTAGATCCGCCGAACCGCCGGGACTCAAACGGCGGGCTTTGCACTGTGCGCGGAAGGAGTACAGAAGGCGTCTTCCCCTTCTGGTAAGGGCGCCTCCCCGGAGGAGAGTCCGAAGGGCAAACAGGCGAACCCATCGAAGGCCCTCTCGGCCGCCCCGTCCCAGGATGTTTGTATCCTGTACCATCACCATCAAGCCTAGAAGTACGGTAAGAAGACACCGATCCCTTTGGGAGGGGAATAGGAAGAGCAACAGTCTCAGGAGAGGCAGGGCGAAGAATCGAACCCGGGGGAACCCCTTTTCCGCCTCCCCCCTTACCCCTAGCACTCCGTACCGTTTGAATGCCTCCCATCCCTTGGTGGGAGCTACCGGGTCCTGTTCCAGCTCTTTTCGAAGGATCCCCCGGCATATCCCCTTAGCTACCCGAAACAATCGAGAGGGCTTGGGGGGTATTCCCAAGCCTAGCATACGCCCGAAGGCCAAACAGAGAATGCCCATGGAAAAGATGACTCCCTTGTGGGTGTTGACACCCCCCGTGGCCGTAAACATGGCCTGCTCTGCCTCGACTCCTATATGCCGTACCCTGGGAAGCACCTCGCCCACCGGGATCCGACAGGTGTTCCATCCGGCCCTAACCGTTTCTTCGAAATAAGGGACAATGGCGTCGATGGATCGGTAGAACGTATCAAGGCACATATCTGTATGGGCTCCCGGATCCTCCAGGTCCACCAACCCTGGTTTGGGGGTAAGTTCCACCTCTTCCCGCAGGGCTTCCCGGCACAACCTGGCAACGTGGATGGGGGAACGGACGGCCGCTTTTTCGTCAGTATAGGATTCGATTCGTCCCCTGATCTCCGACAATAACTCCTCCAGGGTATGGCTACCCATTCGGATGCAGGCGGAAACAGGCCCCCCGCAGAGGATGCATCGCCTCTCCGGATATCCCAGGAGTCTCCGAGAAAGGGGTATCCCCTTCGTGTCGATCACATCCAGATCGAACAAGCGCCCTAGAGGATGCATCTCCTCCAGTTGGATCATCAGTCGCTTGATTTGGGCGGCATCCCCCTTTACCACGTATAGATCCCAGGGTCCCGTTTCCTCCCTTGCTCCCAGTTCCTGCAGGATGTGTAATCCAGCCTCCTGCAGGGCGGTACGAACCGCTTCATCCGCCAGTTCCTGCAACCGGAGGGCATAGGTACTGTTCTTCACCGGGCCCGGATTGAGGGGACTTACCTGCACCAGGGGGCACCGATACCGCACAAGGAGGTCTTCCCGCAGGCGCTGCCTTCGATCCCGGCATTCCAATACCTTCCAGAGGATTTGTTCTTCGTATTCGATCTTCATCTTCTTTATCCAGAGTAGCGTGGCAGGTCCCTCCTGGGGAGTCAGAAAACAGGCAGTATCCCTGTAAGAGTTAGTCTTACAAACTCTTGATACCCCGGGGGAAGCAGCTTATGCTTGAAAGGGAACACTTTTCTTGGGAGGCGAATATGAAAGCTTCTGCAGAAACGGTGATTCGCACCTTACTGGAACCCACGGGGATCTCCATCAATGGACCCAACCCCTGGGATATCCAGGTCCATAACCCCGATTTTTACAAACGGGTGTTGGCTTCCCCGGAACTGGGGCTGGGCGAGTCCTACATGGACGGATGGTGGGATTGTGAAGCTCTGGACGAGGCCATTACCCGGATCCTTCGGGCAAGATTGGAAGAGAAAATACCCAAGAATCTCAAGACCACTATCCACATCCTGAAAGCCCGTCTATTCAACCTGCAGGCTCGGCACCGTGCGTTCGAGGTGGGGAAGCGGCACTACGATCTGGGAAACGACCTGTACATCGCCATGCTGGACAAGCGGTTGAATTATACCTGCGCCTACTGGAAGAACGCAAAGAACTTAGACGAAGCTCAGGAGGCCAAACTCGAACTCGTGTGCCGGAAGATCGGACTGCAACCGGGGATGAAGGTGCTGGAACTGGGATGCGGATGGGGATCTTTCGCCAAATATGCTGCGGAGAAATACGGGGCGGAGGTAACGGGAGTTACCGTTTCGGAAGAGCAGGTGAAATTGGGAAGGGAACTCTGCAAGGGGCTCCCCGTTACCCTACTCTTACAGGACTACCGAGAGGTGTCCGGCACCTATGATCGAGTGATCTCCATCGGGATCATGGAACACGTGGGGTACAAGAACTACCGTACTTATATGGAGGTGACTCATCGCACCCTGAAACCCGAGGGGATCGCGTTCTTCCACACCATTGGCACCAATACCACTCAATACACCACCAATCCCTGGACAGCAAAGTACATCTTTCCCAATGGGATGCTGCCCTCCATTGCACAGCTAGGGAAAGCGATGGAAGGACTGTTCGTGATGGAGGATTGGCACAACATCGGTCCCCACTACGACCCCACATTGATGGCCTGGTATACCAACTTCGAAGCTGCCTGGCCCGAGTTGAAGAAGAAGTACGATGAGCGATTCCGACGCATGTGGCGGTTCTACCTGCTGGGAAGCGCGGGAGGATTCCGGGCACGGGCAAACCAGCTCTGGCAGGTGGTAATGACCCATCCCGGTACTCCGCAGCCTGACTGTCGTGTTTCCTGACACGCGCCTCTTCGATCCGGAAGGGCAAGGCCTATGCTAGAAGTAGAGACAATCGTTGTAGGAGGCGGCCCCGCAGGCGCTTCCTGCGCTCGGGCTTTACGGGAACAGGGCCGGGAGGTGCTGGTACTGGATAAAGCCTCCTTTCCACGGGAAAAACCCTGCGCCGGTTGGGTCTCTCGGGAGGTGTGGGAAGCATTGGGGATTACTCCCCTAGACTATCCCCACCCCCTTACCCGGGTGCGGAGTCTAGCGGTTTCCTGGAAAAGGTTTTCCATTTCGATCCCTGTCCGTTTGTACGGAGTTCGGAGAACAGAGTTCGATCACTGGCTCCTGGCTCTTTCGGGAGCACAGGTAGAGACTCACAGGGTAGAACATGTACAGATCGAGAACGGCCAGTTCGTCCTGGATCGGAGGTACTGCTGCAGGTACCTGGTAGGGGCGGGAGGCACGAACTGCCCCGTAGCTAGAACCCTCTTCAAAACGATCAATCCTCGCCCCTCCTCCTCCCTCATCGTGGCCGTCGCCAAGGAAGTTCCTACCGAGTACGCAACTGGCCTACGGAAACCCTCCCCCCTCATCCGAAACTCGGAGGAGCCTTGCCGGGTGTGGTTCTTCTACGAAGGGATTCCCGGGTATGCCTGGTACCTACCCAAGGCAGGAGGTACCGTGAATGTGGGAATCGGGGGAAAAGCTCTCTCCATCCGGAACCAGGGACGCACCCTCCTGTCCTATTGGAGGCAGTTCCTCCGCTACCTTGTGCAGGAAGGGCTTCTGGATACAGCCTTTGCTTCGGATCCTTCCATCCAGGATCGTCCTCCCACACACGGGTATTACCTCTGGGAAGGTCCGCGGATCCTAAAGGAGGGGAACGCCTTTGTCCTAGGGGACGCCGCGGGGCTTGCCACCGCCGATATGGGAGAAGGGATCGCCAACGCAGTGAGTAGCGGAATCTGGGTAGCCCGGGCCATCGGGGACATGAGCAAGGGAAAGGGCACGGTATCCCTTCACCAGACACCTGTGAAACTCAGAAGCAGCAACAGTTTTCGCAGCAGTCCTAGCGGCTTATGTAACCTCAGACGGTGGTCAGAACCCTGGCCGTTTTCCCGTATCCTCCATCTCTTCTACCGTTAACGAACCTATTGCCACTGCATCTTCAGGGTGAACCGGATCTTACCGTCCACCAAACTGGAGGCTGAGTTCGTATCAGAGGTGGGAGCGTCCAAGTCCGCTATCCCCTGGTCCCCGAGGGCCGACTGTTTGGTGAAATTGTTAATGGTGAAATTGGTATTTTGATCCTTCGTCACCTTGAAGGATATGGCACTTCCGCTTCCCGGGTACTCCGAGAGGTACCCTTCGGGACTGCCCCCCTGTCCGTCGGGAACCATTACCCCGTAGGCCAGGTTCCCCGATCCATCGAACACGAGGGTCATCCAGCCGGTCCGAGCCCAACTCGAATCCAGTCCAGACTCCTGATCGGCATACACATACTCGTACCCCTGGATCGTGCCGCCGGTTCCCACGAAAGCTGCGAAAAGGTAGTTGAGGTAGTGGTTTGCCACGAACATCTGGTAGGACTGGACAGTGGTATTAGTGGGCCAGAACTCCGATCCCCTGATGGAAAACCGGAGCATCCGGCTCAAGTCTCCTGCAATGGTGATGACGGGGGATTCACCGGCCCGTATCGTCTGGTTCAAGGGTGTTTCCACGTAGAAATACGTTTCCTTAGACAGGCACAGGAGGGCTTCCTCGGGACTTGGGCCCTGTGTTGGCGGGGTATACTGATAGAACGTGTAATCTGGAGGATTTGTCACAACCGTGTCATCGTTTCTTGTATCCAGGGTGCCCTGGGTATCCATCAGCTTTCCTGTCTGGGCATCGAAGTAGTACTGAGCCTTGGTTTGCACGTAGATACCGGTATAGTCGGTAGTGCCGTCCGAATAGTTCTTGTTCTCGATCTTACCTTTGATCTTTGCAAAGGGATCGAAGAACAGTTTTACCTTCTCGATGGTGCCTAGGGGAACAGGGAGATCTATCGTTTTCGCAACACTTCCATCTCCTGTAAGAGATATTTCGATTGGGGTCTGTGTATCGGGGTCGAGACTTTTCACCTCATCCCCACCTTTCATGATGAAGGTAACCCCCTTCAGCTTAAGGGTGAGGGAATCGGCTATCCCTGCCTGTTCGAGAATCTGGATGCCTCCGGAAGAATTCTTTGGCAGTGTGTCGAATAGGATCGGGCCGCTTCCTCCCCGGGAGGGAAAGAGGGCCGTCTGCAGAGCGCCAGTTCCTGGTTTCACAGACCTCATACGGATCGATCCGTTTACCGTCTCGTAATCATCGGAAGAGCCGAACCAGCAGGAAGAAAATAGGAACGCGCCTATAAGGAGAAGCAGCCCGAGCCAATGCACTTTTTTCATGATACACCTCCCGCAACTGGTTAGATTTTATGTATTTACCATTTTAGCATGGAATTTTCGTTTTTCAACTAAAAAATGAATCTTAAATGATCCAGTATCTTGACAAATTTGAGGGGAGAGCGTAGGCTATTCTTGGATTCTATCGGTTATCGATAGAAAACGAAAAATAATCGACACTGAAGGGAGGGTCTATGAACAGGAAACGGTTTTTTCTAGGGATCCTGGTGCTGTTGCTTTCCGGAAGCATCCTCTTTGCAGCGGGTGCAAAGGAACAGCAGCCTCTCAAGATGCGGACTTCCACAAACCTCGCTCCGGGCGGTACCGTGGGTCGGGCTTTAAAGAAGTTCGTGGAACTGGTGGAACAAGAGGCGGGCGGCAGGATCAAGGCAACGGCTAACTTCGGTAGTGAGTTGGGAAGCCAGAGGGAGCAGGTGGAGATGACGAAAACGGGCGCTCTGGAAATGGTAGTGTCAGCGCCCGGAACGGGCCCTGGAGCGAATGTACCGCAGCTTCAGTTGTTCGAGTTCCCCTACCTCTTCAAGGACGATGCCCACTATGTGCGGGTCCTCGATGGGATGGAGGCGGAGGTATCCCGACTTGTGGCACCCCTCAACCTGGTGGCCGTGGGAGGCCAGAACATGGGATTCCGGCACATGCTGGTGAAACCCCGGCCGATCTATGTTCCCGACGATCTGAAGGGCCTCAAGATGCGGGGGCCGAACCCGGTGTACATCGCTATGTTCAATGCGTTAGGCGCCTCCGGGGTAACCACCGATTGGAACGAAATATACAACGCTCTGCAAACCGGCGTGATCGATGGGATGGAGGCATCCCCCGACATGATCTATTCGATGAAGTTCCATGAGGTGGCCAAGTATCTAAGCAAAACGAACCACATCGCTGCCGCGGTTTACTACTTTTTCCGGAAAGACTGGTTAGAGTCCCTGCCGGCAGATCTGAAAAAGATCGTGCTGGACAGCGCCCGTAAGGCTGCCGCCTACCAGAACGAGATCGGCTTAGAAGCACAGAAGTCTTCCCTCCAGAAGATGATCAACGAAGGAGTAAAGGTGAACGAGGTGAAGGACATAAACCTGTTCAAGGAAAAGGTAAAACCGATGCTGGACCAGTATCGGGCAAAGGGGAAAGAGTGGTCCGATTTCATCGATAAGATCCAAGCCATTCAATAAACCCATTATAGGGAGTACGGTATGAGGCTGGAGCGGATCTATCGGATCGTGGATCGGGTGAGGGCAGTGCTCCTCGTCCTGATCATGGGGTTCATCATCGGGATCGGCGCAGTGCAGATCGTGCTGCGGTACTCTCCCCTGACAAAACCTTTCGACTGGGTGGACGAGATCATGCGGTACCTCAACATCTGGGTTGTGTTCCTCGCTGCCAGTATCGGGGTAAAGGAAAGTACCCATCTCAGCATGGACTACTTTCTGAAGAAGTTCTTTTCTCCCCGAAGGGTGGCCTGGTTCAGAAAGGCAACCCATGTCTGTATCATCCTTACCATGCTCTTGCTGATCTACCATGGGAGCCTTCGGGTGTGGGCCAATCGATTCACCTACATCCAGAGCATGCACCTGTCGATCTCCTTTTTCTACCTCGCTATTCCGGTAGGTTCCGCTCTCATTCTCTGCGATTACGTACTGGTCCTCCTCCACGGGGGGGACCATCCCTATAGGGGGTAACTCCATGCTGAGTGTGGCGCTGGTATTTCTTGTCCTGATCCTCTTCATCTTCCTGGGCTTTCCCGTGTTCATCGCCACGATCCTCACTTCCCTGGTATTCATCGTGGCCATGGATATACCCTTCACCGTAGTGATCATCCGCATCTTCGGAGGGATCGATTCCTTCGCCCTGATGGCGATTCCCTTTTTCATCACCGCGGGAAATATCATGATGGAAACGGGGATCACCGATCGAATCGTGGCGTTCGCCAACTCCCTCGTAGGGCAGTTCAAGGGGGGGCTGGGGCACGTGAACATCGTTTCTTCCATGCTTTTCGCCGGTATTCAGGGCTCGGGTGCGGCAGACGCTTCCGCCATTGGGTCCGTCCTGATTCCCGCCATGGAAAAGCAGGGTTACGACAAGGATTACGCGGTGGCGGTTACGGCTTCTTCCGCTACCATCGGACCCATCATTCCCCCCAGCATCGCCATGCTGATGTACTCCTACTATACCGAACTTTCAGTAGGGAAGCTCTTCGTTGGGGGGTTTATCCCCGGGGTACTGATCGGGTTCGGATTGATGGCTGTGCATGCCATCTACTACCGGATTCGAGGCTATAATATTCCCGTCACCCGATTTTCCCTGAAACGGGTATGGAAAGAAGGGCTCGGTTCTCTGGGTGCCCTCATCATGCCCCTCATCATTCTCTTCGGAATCGTGTTCGGTATTGTAACCCCCACCGAATCGGGGATTGCCGCCACGGTGTACGGCCTCTTCTATGGGTTCTTCATTTCCAAGAAACTTACCTGGAAGAAAATTCCCCGAATCCTAATCGCCTCCGCTACCACCACCGCCGTAGTGATGATCACTCTCTCCATGGCGGGGGTGCTGTCCAACGTGCTGGTACGGATGAACTTTCAGCGTTCCGTGGTGGAACTGGTGGTTCACACGATCCAGGACAAGTACCTCGCCTCCCTCCTCATCATGCTGATCCTCCTCATCATCGGCTGCTTCGTGGACCCTGCGGTGATGATCCCCATGTTCGCCTCCACCCTGATGGCCGCCGGTACGGCCATGGGATTCGATCCGATCCATTTCGGGGTATTCATGGTGATCGTGATGCAGATCGGTGCCATCACCCCCCCGGTGGGAACGTTCCTCTTCATCTCCTGTTCCATCGCAAAGATTCCCCTGGAGGACAGCGTGAAGGCCATGATTCCCTTTACCTTGGTGATCATCGGAGTGGCTGTGCTGGTGCTGTTCATCCCTTCGATGTCCCTCGCCCTGAACCGTGTTCTTTTTCCCTAACTATGATACAATCCAAACGCGCACATTCCATGTACGGAGGAACCATCTATGCTGAAAGTAGCCATTCTAGGAACGGGCGGTATCGCTACTACCCACATACGAGCGTATAAAACCTTTCCCCAACGGGTGCAGGTTGTCGCCCTCTGCGATCTGTATCCTGAGAAGGCCAAGTCCCTCGCAAAGCAGGAGGGGCTTACAGCCGATATCTATACCGATTACCGGGAAGTGGTGAAAAGGACCGATATCGATCTCCTCTCTATCTGTCTACCCCCTTCGGTCCACGCAGAAACTGCTATCGCCGCTTTAGAGAGCGGCAAGCACGTACTTGTAGAAAAGCCGATGGCAGCTTCCCTAGCGGAGTGCGATGCCATGATCCGTGCGGCCGAAAAAGCCGGGAAACTGCTCTCCGTAGTGGCCCAGAACCGGTACAAGATTCCCACCATGAAGGTGAAACGCCTCATCGAGAGCGGCAAACTGGGCCGGGTGCTGTACACCATGGTGAACTCCTTCTGGTGGAGGGGACAGAGCTACTACGACCTCTGGTGGCGGGGCACCTGGGAACAGGAAGGGGGAGGATGCACGTTGAACCATGCGGTACACCACATCGATCTTCTTCGCTGGTTTTTAGGAATGCCGGAAGAGGTGGTGGCGGTCATCACCAATGTAAACCACACCAACTCCGAAGTGGAGGACCTTTCCGCAGCGCTCCTCCGATACCCCAAGGGAGAACTCGCCCAGCTTACAGCTTCCCTCGTGTGCCACGGGGAAGAACAGGAACTGGTGTTCCACACGGAACGGGCCCGAGTGTCGGTTCCCTTCCGGGTACGGGCTTCTAAACCCATGGAGAACGGCTTCGCTATAGACGATCCCGAGACGGAACGAGAAGTTCAGAGGTGGTACGAGGAAATCACACCCATTTCCTACGAGGGGCACGAGGGGCAGATCAAGAACGTGCTGGATGCCATCGAGGGAAAGGATACTCTCCTGATCGATGGAAAGGAAGGACGGGCCACCCTGGAACTCATCATGGGGATCTACAAATCCGCAGTCACCCAAAGGCCGGTCCGCTTCCCCTTGAAACCGGACGATCCTTTCTATAAAAAAGAGACGATGATCGCCCAGATGCCTCGATTCTTCAAAAAAACCAGGAGCGTGGAAAACTTTGCAACCTCCACGATCACCCTGGGCCGAGACGTGGGACGGTGAGAGAGGAGAAAGATTATGAGTAACGGAGTGGATAAATCCAGCGGAATGATGTACGCCCCCAAGGGCAAACCAAAACCTGTGTGCAGCAAGGGTGAGTTTCCCATCGGTGTGATCGGCCTCGATCACGGCCATATCTATGGGATGTGCAACGGTCTTTCGGAAGCGGGTGCGGAAGTGAGTCTCGTGTACGATCCGGACCCAGCCAAGGTCGCCGCCTTTCAGAAGGCTTTCCCGGAGGCAAAGGCGGCCCGTTCGGTGGAGGAAGTGCTGGAGAACCCTAAGATCAAACTGATCGCCTCGGCCGCTATCCCCTGTCACCGGCCGGGTATCGGGATGAGCGCGATGGACCATGGGAAAGACTTCTTCGCGGACAAACCTCCCTTCACCTCGTTGGCGCAGATCGATGAGGCTCGGAAGAAGGTTGCCCAAACAGGACGCAAGTATGCCGTTTACTACAGCGAACGTCTCCATGTGGAATCGGCGGTGTTCGCAGGCAAACTCATCGCCGAGGGAGCCATCGGAAGGGTTGTCCAGGTGTTGGGAACGGGTCCCCACCGGATCAGCCTTTCCCAGCGGCCTTCCTGGTTCTTCGAAAAGGACAAGTACGGAGGAATCCTGGTAGACATCGGCAGTCACCAGATCGAGCAGTTCCTATCCTTCACCGGAGCGAAGGATGCCCGGGTTCTTTCGAGCCGCGTGGCGAACTACAAGTTCAAGCAGTACCCGGGTCTGGAAGACTTCGGCGACGCCACCCTGCAGGCGGATAACGGAGCCACGGGGTACTTCCGGGTGGACTGGTTCACCCCCGATGGACTGAAATCCTGGGGAGACGGCAGGACCTTCATCCTCGGCACGGAGGGGTACATAGAACTGCGTAAATACATCGACGTGGCCCGTACCCCCGAGGGAGATCAGGTGTTCCTCGTGGATCACAAGGGAGAACACCACTACTCGGTAGCCGGCCAGGTGGGGTTTCCCTTCTTCGGGGAACTGATCCGGGATTGCCTCGACCGCACCGCGAAGGCCTTCGATCAGGAGATGTTTTTCAAGGCCACAGAACTTGCCATCATTGCAGAACTGCAAGCTCTGAAGATCGAGTGATATGGGACGGGATACCCGGCACGAAGCGATCATCCACCTGATCTCTAAGATGCGGGAAGTATCTGTCCAGTACCTGGTAGAACGGTTTGGGGTGAGCGAGGCTACCATACGGAAGGACCTCACCTTCCTGGAGGAGATGGGGTACCTGGTCCGTACCCATGGGGGAGCCATCCTGGCGGAAGACCGCAACCAGGAAGTTCCCCTGTCCCAGCGGGAGAGCCGCAACTTGGAGGAAAAACTCGCCATTGTCGCCCGGGCCAGGGAGTTCATCCATGAGGGAGACACGATCTTCATCGATTCGGGTTCTACCTGCAGGCTCCTTGCCCGGGAAGTGCGGGACATGACCATTCGGGTGATCTGCCATTCCCTCGGAGTGTACGAAGAACTCAAATCGGCACCCAACCTTTCTCTCTTCGCCCTGGGGGGAAGCTACCGTAAGGATGCCGAGTCCTTCATCGGCCCCATTGCAGTGGACAACCTGAAATACTTCCAGATCCAGACCTGCTTTATCGGAGCCGCTTCCTTCAACGAAAAGGGAATCTTCGCCGCCCAGAACATCATCGAGGCTCAGTTGAAGTCAGAAGTGCTAGCGGCAAGCCAGCGGAGGATCATCCTGGCGGATCACACGAAGTACAACACCTTTGGCTTCTCCGTGTTTGCCCGCCCCGGCGATTTCGATATCCTGATCACCGATAAGGGATTCCAGGGTAGGGACGCCTTGACGGCCCTGGGAATCGAGGTGGTAATGGCATGAGAACTGCATTCGATCGGGTTTGCGAGGTGTTGAAACCCCATCACCCGATCTATGCGGAGTTTACCATCGTGGCACTGGACGACCGCAGTCGTGATGCCCTCCATTTCTACCTGCACCGGAACCTGGGGGGCCTCATGCCCCGGATCGTTCCTTTCGAACAGTACAAAGCCGATCGCCTAAGAGAAACTACAGGCCTCCTCCCCCTGGAAGAAGAGGAAGCGTTTTTTCGGTTCCACCTCCTCTGCCGATCCCAGGAACGCACGGCAGTACCGGAAGAAACTGCCCAACTGTTCTCCTTCCTGCGCCTGTTAAACCGCTTCTCCGTGGGCAGGGAGGAACTTCGGCAGCTGGACCGCCTTACCCCAGAACAGTGGGAGCGACTCGAGGGGATCTTTTCACTGGGGGAAGAATACCGCCAGGGTCTCGCCAAAGAGGGCCATTTCTTCCTCCCTTTCGAAGAGGAGTCCTTCCGTTCCCTCGGTCCCCGGGAACGAGACCTGTTCGTGGGGTTACCTCTCCTTACACCGGCCCATGACTCCTTCCTTTCGAAGATCCC
>Ga0078972_1006914_pt1 | contig 26097 bp, 20 predicted proteins | sample YelNatPaOPGAMG01_FD_67568 | JGI IMG/M metagenome (GOLD analysis project Ga0078972, IMG submission 67568) | Hot spring thermophilic microbial communities from Obsidian Pool, Yellowstone National Park, USA - OP-RAMG-01 (SPADES assembly) (version 2) | ecosystem: Environmental > Aquatic > Thermal...
GTTTTGGAAGTGTTGACGGAAGTATTAAAGATAGCAAACCTGTGAAAGTAACCTATGATAAAAGCAAGTTTGATGAAGAAGGCAGGGTGATCGTTCACATTGCGCCCGAGCCGCGAAATGAGACATGCCTTCAATGTCATAAAAAGCCTGACTGGAAGAAACGCGGAGCTGCATTCTCTGTGCGAACAGATGTCCATATAGCTGCAGGGCTCAGGTGTGTTGATTGCCATGCGGCAGGGAGCAAGGCTGTTGATAAAAGAATTCAAGGGAAAGAAGTACATCAGTTCGGAAAAGGCGATGATCCTTCTGGCTGGGTAAGAAATGACCTTGATAATTCTATGAGAACATGTGATACTTGCCACATCAATGGATGGCGGAATGCTCCAATAGCAAAGCATAGCTGGTTGCCTCCATTGCATATGGAAAAACTATCCTGTCAGGCATGCCATATCCCTTCACGTGCGGTAAAGAGCGCACTTGTTCAGGCAAGTGATGTTTTCAATCCAGCTCCCAGAATTACTCCGCCTCCAAAACATATCTGGACTTTTTATGATCAGGAGATGAAATTCTGGAATCATTACGGTGAACTTGACCTTTTCACAGCAATGGATCAGCCGACAGATATAACAAGACCAACGCTTTTTAAATATAAAGGGAAGATATATCCAGGCAACCGTGTCCATAGTTCATGGGTGGGTTTTGAAGAAGAGGGTAAAAATGGATTAAATCAGCTATTCATGAAGGACTTTTTTCAGATGTGGATGCAGCATCAGACAGATCCATCAAAGAATTATCCAGAACTGTCTCAGATAAAGGACGATAATAATGATGGTATTATCGAAGTCAACAGACCAGATGAAGTTGATGCTCTTTTAATATCTGTAAAAAACTTTCTCTCAAATACGGGTTTCCCGCTTGAGGGAAAGCGTCTTGTTTGGGTCTCAGATAACAAGGTTTACTATTCATCAAAGGAAAGCCGTGAAATTCCTCGTGAAGAATATGAAGCGACAGCTTATGCATCTGTTTATAAATTTTCTCATGACATAGCGCCTGCAAAAGCAGCACTCGGAGCTAAAGGATGCACTGACTGCCACCGTTCAGGCTCATTGTTTTTTGAGGGCAGGATTTTAAAGGAAATATTCTCTTCAAAAGATGGGAAACCTGTCTGGATACCAAATTATGAGATATTAGGTCTTTCAAATGCTTGGATAAAAATAGGTTCATTTCGTGAAGAGTTATTAAAACCATTGTTATACGTTTTAACCGGGCTTCTTATAATTCTTGCTATTTTAATAATCTTATTGCGATTGGCATTAAGAAATAATTTCATCTCACCTCAGAAAGCGAAATTTTTTGTATGGATTGTTCTTGCAGGAGTTATTGCTTTCTTTCTAATAGCATCGCTTTCTCCAGGACTTATTGAGTATATGACTTTTAGCAGATTTACACTTGATGCAAATCATTTCTGGATAGCAGTGATTATCTACTTGATCTCGTTTGCTATTATGCTATCACAAAAGGTTGGCGAAAAAACTTCAGGAATCAGTATAGCAATAAGAAAACCCGGATGGCTGTTCATGATATTAGGCGCATTCTCTGGTATGCTCATTTTGTTGAAGATAGGAGGATTGAGTATTATAACCCGTTTGGCTTATACGGCTTTTGATCTTGCTCTCGTATTAATGGCAATAAGCTCTGTCATTTCACTAATTATAAGAATTGGCTCGGATAAAGGTATCCAAAAGTGATAACATATTTTGATAAGAGAGCCGAAGAGGTTTTATAAATTGAAAATAGAATTTGAACCCATAGGTTTTGTAAGAACAAAAGAGACGAACATACCACGGCACTGGAGTGTTTCGGATGCTGAAGGGAAAATAATTATCGATGAGAAATATACTGAAGGACTCAAAGATATAAGGCAGGGTCAGCAGATAATTGTGATATTTCATTTTCATAAAAGCCCAGCTTTCAATTCCAGTTATCTGGTACAGAAACCTCCCCATAAAGATAGGGCAATGGGTGTTTTCAGCACATGTTCTCCTATAAGACCAAATCCTGTGGGCTTTTCTATTGTCAGTGTAATAGGAATAAAAAGCAATGTTATATCAGTCAAAGGAATAGATATGATTGACGGAACACCTGTGCTTGACATTAAACCTGTTGTTGAAAAAGAGGATAACGATAAAAATAAGTGTTTGTGAAAGTGTTATAATATTTAACAAAATGAAGGCAATAATGCAGCAGAAGAGAGAAGAAATGAAGAAGGAGTTTTTAGCTTTAACGCCTTTACAAAGAATTCGTGAAATGGAATTCCTATTTAATGAGTTTGTTAAACTCAGGGCAAAAAGGGAGAGGATAACTGAAGGTGAAGCCTATCTTAGGTACGCTGAAAGAACTGAAAAAAATTATTGATAAGTTTATCTTGAGAACAGCATATAAGGATACTGTTATTGCACTTGTCGGTGGTTATGCTGTCATTGCTCACGGTGTTGAAAGAACTACAAAAGATATTGATACTCTTGCCATAGGGAGCCCGTATGATAATTTTGGGAAAGATTTATCAGAGTTCCTAAATAATGAACTGAAAGGCAAAGGAATCACTGTTAAATATTTGCCTCGAAGTGCTGATATCCATGACCCTTTTCAGCATGAGATTATTTATCTTAAAGATTTAAAAGGTGATACACCACGGATTGATATAATAATTGCAAATTATAAATGGGAATTAGAAGGAATCTTGTCATCCAAGCCAGAAAAAGAAATACCAATCCCGATTTTACCAAAGCCGTATCTAATAGCCATGAAATTAAAAGCAGAAAGTCCCAAAGATGATTTTGATATCATTGAACTTTACAGCCTTCTTACTGATGAAGAAAAGGTTAAAACACATGAACTTGCAAAGCTCATACATAGAGATAAAAAACTCCAACGTCTCTTAAAACCAAGAAAAGAAAAAAGTGTAAGAGAAGACAAAGACCTGCTTCTTTAAAATTTTATGAGGAAAAGCTTGTGGATAAAAAGACAAAACTAAAACAACTTGTGATTAAGACTTATTCAAATATTGCTTCGCAGGGTTCATGTTGCAGTGCCTCTGCATCGTGTTGCAGTCCTCAGAGCGCGCCAATAAATCTTCTTGAGGCAGGAAGGCTTCTTGGATATTCAGAAGAAGAATTAAGGATCGGGCTTGGAGAGGCTAATCTCGGGCTTGGATGTGGTAATCCTCTGGCAATAGCAGAATTAAAAGAAGGAGAGATTGTTCTGGATCTTGGAAGCGGCGCAGGTTTTGACGCTTTTCTTTCTGCAATGAAAGTCGGAGAAAAAGGTTACATAATCGGTGTGGATATGACCCGTGAAATGGTTGAAAAAGCTAAACAAAATGCTGAGAAACTTGGGATTAAAAATGTTGAATTCAGATTGGGAGATATTGAAAACCTGCCATTAGAAAGTAATTCTGTTGATGTAATAATTTCTAACTGTGTCATTAATCTTTCGCCAGATAAGCAGGCTGTTTTTAATGAAGCATTCAGGGTTTTAAAACCCGGTGGCAGACTTGCTATCTCTGACATTCTAAAAAAAGGTGAATTCTCTGATGCTATAAAACAGAATCCAGATGCTTACAGCGGATGAATTACAGGCGCAGTTCCTGTTGAGGAGCTGAAGGAGATGCTTAAAAAAACTGGATTTGTTGATATTGATATAAAGAATAAAGAAGAGAGCAATAAAATTATTAAAAGCTGGAATTTTGGAGAAGGCACAGAGAATATGGTGCTTTCAGCATATATCAGGGCAAAGAAAACAGGGTTATAGCGTTTATTGTGTTTGTAAGGTTATGGTGTTATTCACAAGACTAATATAAGGTGTCGAAAATGAAGTTTCGAAATATCTGTATTATTTCAATTGCATTATTGGGTTAATAAATAATATCTTTCATAAAAAAAAGGCGGGTATATTGCCCGCCTTTTTTTATTCTGAAACTTAAGGAGCACATTCAAACCCATAAGCAACATCAGCTGCCGCAGGTGATGAACCTGACGCAGTTGCTTTTATTGTTACTTTTGTATTTGCTGTTATAGTGTCTGTGGTAGTGGTAGGAGATGAACATATATACGGCGATGTCCCGTCACCAGTAATAGTACACTTTACAAGAGAATCAGATTCACCTTTTCTTATTGTAAATGTTCTTGTATTACCTGCACCAGGATCAGCCGTTAAATAAACAACAAGATTTCTTAAAGTGCAATCTTTCTTTATTTCTAATTGAACATCAGATTCTGTTGTAGTAGCATCTGCAATTCCTAATGGAGGACCAAATAAAATATCACTTGTATTAGTGGTAAGATTATTCATTCCACCTGTAAACAAAATCTCTCTTGGACCAGTAGGTCCGGTTGGTCCTGTAACACCTCTTGCACCGGGAGGTCCTGCAGAGCCTGTTGCACCCTTAGCACCTGTTGGTCCTGTTGCACCTTTAGCACCTGTTGGTCCTGTAGGTCCTGTTGCTCCTGTCGGTCCAGAAGGACCAGTTGGTCCAATAGCTCCTGTTGGTCCTGTTGGTCCTGTCGGTCCTGTCGGTCCTGTAATTCCAGTTGCACCAGTTGCTCCTGTTGGTCCCGTAGGTCCTGTAATTCCAGTTGCACCAGTTGCTCCTGTTTGACCTGTTGGTCCGGTCATACCTATCAGACCAGTTGGACCTATTAAACCTTCAGGACCTGTTGGCCCCATCGGTCCATAAATTACATTGATTCCTTTTAAAGAAATGTCAAGTTTCGGTTCATGTCCGGTAAGTTTGTTTTCTTTTGTGTCAATTTCAATTGAAATCCCTGAAGACGGGTTCAGAGCTATTCCGTTATTAGGATAAGCATTATTTAACCATCCTTTAACAAGTTCTGTTACATCAATAGCAACAAAAGAATTGGCTGTTGATGAATTTATATTAACTAAAGAGATAGATTCAGCTAAAGGTGCTGAACTTGTTGCATTATTGTTTGTTATATTGTTTTCTGCCCAAGGAATTCCTGATTGACCAATTCTTTTTATTTCCAAATTGCCCTGAGACTTTGCTTTTGAGACATATAAATAAAGTGTTGCCTTATCAATGTCATCCCCAGTAATTCCATATGGTAATGTTGAGAGGTCAAATTTAATATAACCTGTTTGATTAGGCGAAACAGATATATTCATCACGGGTTTAGAACCATAATTTGTATTCCCTTTTGAAGCGTTAGTGTAACTATCATCAGTCAGTTTTGCCTGTGCTGCAAACAGGTTTTGTGTAAAAAAAATCACGCAAACCATAAGGAACAGGAAGGATAACAAAACAGACATATTCAATATCTTGTTTTTCATATATTCCTCCATTTTCCTATGGATAACACTCCCAACCATATAAAGCATCAGCATTTGAAGGCGAAGTTGTTGTCTTTGCCTTAATAGAAACAGTATCATTGACGTCAACTGTGCGTCTGCCGGTTGTATCAGAACATGATGTATTAGAATCTGAAATTGTACATGATACTGAATCGCCAGAACTATCTTCAGTACCATTAACAGATATAATAAATGTTCTATTATTTCCAATGCCTGGAGCAGCTGTTAATGTTACATGCAAATTTCTTGCAACACAACTTCTTACAGGTGAAATAATTGTTTTTCTTTTATTTTCATCTGAATCAGCAGCATTAATTCCTACTGGTGCTCCATATACAGGAGAAGGAAATGTATTTAAGCTTGTCATACCCCCTGTAAACAAATAGTAAGTTGAGCCCTGTGGTCCTGCTGGACCTGTACCACCAGTTGGACCAGTTGGACCGGTTGCTCCTGCAGCGCCAGTTGGGCCAGTTGCTCCCACAGCACCAGCTGGTCCCTGAGGTCCTGTTGGTCCTGTTGGTCCTGTGCCAGTTGGACCGGTTGCTCCAGTTGCTCCAGTTGGTCCAGTCGGACCTATTGGACCTGTTATACTTGGTCCAGTTGGTCCGGTAGAGCCGGTTGGACCTGTTAAACCAGTTGGTCCAGTCGGTCCTGTTAGACCGGTTGGTCCAGTTACACCAGTTGGTCCGGTAGGGCCGGTTGGACCTGTTAAACCAGTTGGTCCAGTCGGTCCTGTTGGACCTGCAGTGCCTTCAACTGCTTTAAAAATAATATCAAGAGTTGCCTCATGACTTGAATTCTTATCCTCCTTACAATCCACTTCTGCTGATACGCCAAAAGCAGGCACTAATGCTATACCATTATTTGTTGCAGGATTATTCAACCAGCTTTTAACTATATCAGTAATATCCACAACAACAAAATTTCCTTTTAAGGAAGAATTTACATTAATGGTAGTTATTAAATTCCCGATAGGCGCGATACCTGCAGAATTGCTGTAAGTAAGTGTTGCTTCCCACCATTGAGGGTCTGCAGAATCTATTTTACGTACCTCAATGGAACCGTCTTTTTTGACATTACTAACAAAAAATGTCAGTATAGCCTTATCAACATCGTTCCCTGTTTTTCCTGATGGAAGTGAAATGTTAAAAAATTTAATGTATCCTGTTTGCATTGGTGAAGAGGCTATTTTCATTGTTGGTTTTGAACCATAATTAGTATTAACGCTTGAAGAGTTTGTATAAGTATCGTCAGTTACAGGAATAACCAATGCATAGGAAATACCAGCGTAAAGCAAAATTAAGAGAGCAATAAACAGGGAGGATAAAGTAGGATTAAATTTTGATAACATTCTTAACATATGTTCCCTCCGCCTTTAAAAGTTTCCCCTTACTATTAATAAAAAAAATATCAAACAGAACTTAATGTAGAAAAAGCTTTTTATGCCAAATCCAAAAAAATTTTATCACCCCCCTTATTTGATTAAAATTTGTGAATAAAAACAATAAGCTTTTTGCTTTATAACAACTCAAAATAGTCATACTTCACTAAACATGAATAAGATAATGCAAAAATATTAAAATGTCAACTTATTTTGTAATAATTTTTTATTCTAATAAAACGCTTTATATTAATGTAATATTTGGAATTATTTTTAATCCCTATTGCAATAATTCATTTTATATAGGAAAATTATATAAAATATTATATTATTTAGACATCAGGTAAATAGAAAATGCATTTGAATATTAAATTAAAATACTGATGGCAAAAATAAATTCATTTTACGGTTGTTGATAGAAAGAGTTTATGCAAAAAACAAAGTGCTGGGAACTTTTAAATTGTAAAGATGAAAAATGTCCTGCATACCAATCTAAAGATTTAAAATGCTGGCTTATTTTAAAAACCAGATGTAAAAACACATTGCAAAATCAGCTTATTGATAAACTTGAACTCTGCCCTGAATGTTCTGTTTTTAAATTAAATGCAAATGACAAATTACATAGAGAATTTCTATCAGCTATTTGCAAAGAATATAAATATTTAAGAGAAGATCTTGAAATCAGAGAAGCAGAGCTTGAAAATGCTAATGCAGAACTCTCGCATAATCTTATTGAAATAACTGAAGCTCTGGAAAAAATATCATCTGGCGATCCTGATGTGAGAATTTCCGAAAAATCAAATATAAAAGTCATTCAAGACCTGAAACATATGATAAATCTAACAGCAATGAATGTTGGTGAAATTGTACAGCAATCGCATGAATTAGCAATGGCGCTGACAGAACATTTTGATGTTCTTCATAAGGTCACAAAAGGAGATCTTAATGCAAGAGTAACAGGAGCTTCTAATGTAGAGCTTGCTGATATACTTGCAAAGGTTACAAATGAAATGATTGAGAGCATTTCAGGTGAGATAAACAAAAGACAGCAGGCTCTCTCTTTACTTAGTGCCACACTTGAATCAACTGCTGATGGCATTCTTGTTGTTGATAGAAACGCAAAAATTGCAAGCTATAATAGAAAATTTATGGAAATGTGGAATATTCCCGATGATATTATATCTACAGGCAGTGATGAAAAAGCTTTATCTTATGTATTGCCCCAGCTTAAAGAACCTGCTCTTTTTCTTGAAAAAGTAAATGAATTATATAGCAGTCCTGAAAAGGAAAGTGTTGATATTATTGAATTTAAAGATGGCAGAATATTCGAAAGATACTCTAAGCCGCAAAAAATCGGGGAAAAAATAGTTGGAAGGGTCTGGAGTTTCAGGGATATTTCAGAACGGGTAAAAGCAGAAAAAGCTTTAAAAGAAATTGAAGCACTTGAATCTTCAATCTTAAGCGCAATACCACATGCTGTGTTAGGATTAAAAAACCGAATTATAATTTTTGCAAACAATTCAGTTGAAAAAGTATTTGGCTGGAAGCCAGAGGAACTCATCGGTCAAAGCACAAGAATACTTTATAGAAGCGATAAGGAATTCGAAGAAATAGGAAATCTCTTTTATCCGGTGCTTCAGAAAATAAGAACTTTTTCAGAAGAGTTTGTCTGCAGACATAAAAGCGGAGAAGATATTATATGCAGAGTCACTGCATCTGTAATAGGTCCGAGGCTTGAGGACAAAAAAATAGTAGTATCTTATGAAGATATAACTGAAAGCAAAAAGCTTGCAGCACAATTAATTCAGGCTCAAAAAATGGAAGCTGTGGGAACACTTGCAGGCGGCGTTGCTCATGATTTTAATAATATTCTAACAGCGATACTAAGTTATGCAAATCTAATTTTAATGAAAATATCTACAGATAATCCAGTCCGCAAGTATGTAAATAATATTATTCTTGCTTCAGAAAAAGCTGCTGCACTTACAAAGAATCTTCTTACATTCAGCAGAAAACAGATTATAGAACCAAGACCTGTAAATATAAATGAAATCATAAATAATATAAAAAACCTTATAGTCAGATTAATTGGAGAAGAAATAGAGTTAAAAATTAATCTTCCAGATGAAAAACTTATTGTTTTTGCAGATCCTGTGAACATTGAACAAGTTTTGATGAATCTTGCATCAAATGCAAAAGATGCTATTTCAGATAGAGGGATTATATCAATAAAAACCGAGGTAATTGAACTTGATAATGAATTTATAAGAATTCATGGATATGGTAAGCCGGGCAAATATGTATTGATTTCTTTTTCTGATACAGGTGAAGGCATGGATGAAAAAACAAGGTCAAGAATTTTTGAACCTTTTTTTACAACAAAAGAAGTTGGGAAAGGAACAGGACTCGGACTCGCCATGTCATATGGAATAATCAAACAACATGATGGATTTATTACCTGTTATAGTGAAAAAGGAAAAGGAACAACATTTAAAATATATCTTCCTTTAATAAATGTTAAATTGCAAAAGAATAATCATCATGAATCGCATTATATTGTCAGAGGACATGGAACTATTCTTATTGCTGAAGATAATGAAGACGTAAGAAAATCTGCAGTAGAAATATTAGTAGAAGCAGGTTATAAAGTCATCGAAGCAATAGATGGGGAAGATGCAATAAAAAAATATCTTGAAAATAGAAATAAAATAGATTTGCTTCTTCTTGATGTCGTAATGCCCAAAAAAAACGGCAAAGAAGTATATGAGTCAATAAAATTAGAGAAACCTGATATTAAAGTTATTTTTACAAGTGGTTATACATACGACATAGCCCACAAAAAAGGGGTAATAGCTGATGGTGTTGATTTAGTAATAAAGCCGTTTGTGCCGAATATTTTGCTTCAGAAAATAAATGAAACCATAAATAGAAAGTAAGATTATTTTTAATTATCCTGTGCAACCAACATAACCGCTAAACGAAACTGGCATAGTAACATAACCGTTTTTTGTTTTTTTATACTTCAGCCTTCAGCCTTTTTATGAGCCATGAGCTATGAACTATGTCTTCATTATTCAGGTTAATGTTTTCTCAATTTATTGAATTCTGATAGAATAGAATCACGAGAAATGCAGATTAAACTTACTACAGGACATATTTTTGATTTAAATGAAGGTGAGACACTTCAGGATGCGCTCAAGAGAAATGGTGTTTATCTTGTCGCTTCCTGTGGAGGTAAAGGAATTTGCGGAAAATGCAAAATAAAAGTAATTGAAGGAAAATATAGGACCGAATCTATAGCAAAGCTTACTCCTGAAGAAATAGAACAGGGTTTTGTGCTTGCATGTAAGACATTTGTTGTCAGTGAAGATATTACAATTGATATACCCAAAACCTCAAAGCTTGTCGTAGGTGATATTATTGAAATATCAAGAACAAAAGACCTCTTTGAACTTTTCACATCTATTGAAAAAAATATCCAGCCTTTAATCAACTGGCTTGATATTGACATCCCTGCACCAACCCTTGACAACAATTTAAGTGATCTGGAAAGACTTAAGAGAATTATAGAGGAAAAAGGTATAAACTCAATGGAATTCTCTCTTGATTTTGTCAGGTCTTTGCCCGAAATTCTGAGAAAGTTAGAATGGAAAATCAGGCTTGCCTATATTAATACTGATGCCGGCAGAAAAGCGATGTTTATAAAATCAAGAGAGGAAGATAAAAGTTATGGAATTGCAGTTGATATCGGGACAACCACAATAGTCTTATACCTTGTGGATTTATCAAATGGAAAAGTAATTGATACAGGTTCAACTTATAATTCACAGATTAGATTTGGAGATGATGTAATTACAAGAATCATTCAGGCAACAGAAGGCGGAATGCTTGATGAAATGAGAGAAAATGTTGTGGAGGATATCAATAATCTGTTACAACCACTACTCGAAAAATATAATATTTTGTCTGACGAAATACACTCGGCAGTAATAGCAGGCAATACTACAATGTCACATCTTTTCTGGGGAATTAATCCGGGATTTATCAGGGAAGAACCTTATGTTCCTGTTTTAAATTCATTCCCTGTATGGAGCGCTGGGAAAATTAATTTATCAATAAACAAGAACGCTCCTGTTTATACTCTTCCATGTGTCGCAAGTTATGTTGGTGGAGATATTGTATCCGGTGTGATTGCGTCGAAAATAAATCTCAGCAAGAAAATATCTCTTTTTATGGATATTGGTACAAATGGTGAAATAGTGCTTGGAAATGAAGAATGGCTTGTAACAGCAGCCTGTTCTGCGGGCCCGTGTTTTGAAGGAAGCGGAATAAGACATGGAATGCGGGCTACAGAAGGAGCTATAGAATCTGTAAAAATAATCCCCGGGACATCTGAGTTTGTTCTCGGAGTTATTGGAAATAAGAAACCTATTGGAATATGTGGCTCTGGAATGATAGATGCGCTAACTGAAATGTTCATGAATGGTGCGATTGATCAAAAAGGGAAAATTATCAAAAATAAATTTACCGAAAGGATAAAAGAAGGGTTTGAAGGACCTGAATTTATTTTATACAAAGACGATAAAAGGGAAATTGTTCTGACAGAAGTTGATATAGAAAATCTTATTAGAGCAAAGGCAGCGATTTTTGCTGGGATTTCTTTGCTTCTTAGAGAAACAGGTTTTACCTTTGATGATATAGAAAAAATTTATATTGCCGGTGGATTCGGGAATTATTTGAATATTGAAAAAGCAATATTCATAGGAATGCTTCCTGATATTCCGAGAGAGAAATTCAGATTTCTTGGCAATACTTCCATAGCTGGAGCTTATATGTGTCTTCTTTCCGAAAATGTCAGAAGAGAGGCAGAATATATTGCTGGAAAAATGACCAATATAGAATTGTCTGTATCAAGGGGATTTATGGATGAATATATATCTGCTCTTTTTCTTCCGCATACGAATATAGAACTTTATCCATCAGTTAAGAATATATTGGCGCGAAAAAATACTTAATGCGGATATGTATTTAAAAAATGCGTATGCTGGGAAATTTTAAAAAGGCTGAAGGCTGAACCATGAGCTATGTCTGCATTATTTGGTCTTATGGAGGATTTAGTTGAAAATAGCATATTTTGATTGTTTTTCAGGTATTAGCGGTGATATGTGTCTTGGCGCATTTATTGATGCAGGCGTTTCTTTAAAACAATTGAAGAATGTATTAAAAAAAATACCTGTCTCTGACTATACCTTAACTTCAAAAAAAGTTCAACGCTCTAATTTTATATCAACCAAGGTTGATGTAATTATAAATAAAAAAAACGGGAAAAAGAAATTTTTCTGCGGAAAATGGTCGGATATAGAGAAAATAATAAAAAATTCATCCCTTCACAATAATATTAAAGAAAAAGGTCTTAAAATATTTAGAAGAATATTCGAGGCTGAATCAAAAGTACACGGAAAGAATATCGAGCAAATCCATCTTCACGAGATTGGAGCTGTTGATTGTATTGTTGATATTTTCGGAACATTGATATGTCTTGATATTCTTGGAATCGAAAAGATATTTTCATCACCTTTAAATCTTGGCAGCGGAAGCATCGAGACAGAACATGGGATTATTCCTGTTCCGTCTCCGGCGACGCTCGAAATATTAATGAAATTGCCTGTTTATTCAAAAGGAGTTCCTTTTGAGCTTACTACACCAACAGGAGCTGCAATTATAAAAGAATTATCTTCAGGATTTGGATATATTCCAGGAATGGAGATTGAATCAGTCGGTTTTGGCGCTGGCAATAGAGATTTTAAGAACTGGCCTAACATATTAAGGGTTTTTATCGGAAATGAAACAGAAGCTGAAACATACCAGAACGAATCAATAATTGTCATTGAAACCAATATTGATGATATGAACCCCCAGATTTATGAATATGTGATCGAAAGGCTTTTTGAAAAAGGTGCAATTGATGTATTTCTGACGCAGATTATAATGAAAAAAGGAAGACCTGGAGTGAAAATAACAGTTCTCTGCCGCGAAAATGATCTTGGCAAACTTGCGGATGTATTATTCAGAGAGACTACCACAATTGGTATAAGATACTATAAAACTGAAAGAAAAATTCTTAAAAGGGAGATTAAAGAAATTAATTCAGTTTTTGGCAGGATAAAGGTTAAAGTTTCGGGCAATCGAAACCATGTGTTAAAATCAATACCTGAATATGAAGACTGCAAAAGCCTTGCTAAGAAAAATAAAGTGCCTTTGATAAATGTCATTAACAGCGCAAAAACTAAAATAACCTGAAAATTATGTTTTGGCTAATTAAAAAATATGATATATCAACAATTTATCCATAAAAACTTATAGTATTACTATAAAATTTTCTTGACTTTTCTAAAAAACTTTTTTAATATTGTGAATTATTTATTTTAAATTTATAATAAAAAATATAACAAATGTATAGAACATGAATAACAAATTATTCATATGGTTTCTTTTTATTTTATTTTTTATACCTAACATTTTGAATGCAGATGAATACGGTACAAGCCATCCTTTAATAAATAAAAAAAGTAAAAATAACTCTCAAAAAAAAGATAAAGCATTGATACAGGTTTCGAGTTTTAATAATAAAAAGAATGCCCTGAATTTTGTCAAAGCTTTAAAGAAACATGGTAAAGAAGCGATTATTAAGAAAGAAATCGATAAATCGGGAAAAACAATATACAGAGTTTTTATAAGAAAGGAAGATGAAAAAGAAAAATTAACTGGCAATTCAAATATTAATCAAAAATCTGTTTCAAGCATTGAACCAGAAAGAGTTAATCACTCTGACTCATTGGATTCAATAAAAAATATTCCTGAAAAACATATTGATAGTAATAAAGAAAATTTAATTGCATCGTATAATATTTTTGAAAGTATAGAAGAAGCTGATGGGTTTTCGAATCAAATACGGGAGAGTGGCTTTAAACCAAAGATTATAAGTAAAGTAACGAATGACAATAAAGTGGTATATGCTGTTTTTGCTGAAAAAATTGATAGTGAAAAACAGCCTTCAATTCCAGAAAATAAGCTTCCAGAAGACACAAAAGAAATAAATATTTTAGAGAAGTCTCCCCCGTTAGAAAAAAATAATACAACATCAGAAGTTCAGGAAAAAGATATTCTTGAAATGCAAAAAGCTGAAGCAGAATTAAAGACAAAATTAGAGACATCAACATTATCACCTGTTGAAGTAAAAACTCTTGATACAGAAAAGACTATGGTTTTACAAAAAAACAGATTGGATGAAATTAATAGTGAAAATGCTTCGGTTCAAAAAACTCTTATTAATGAAGAACCTTCAAAAGAAGAGCCGCCTATCGGAATTCCGAAGGAAAAAAAGATAACAGCTTCCGAGTTATTTGGTAGAAAAGGCGGATATATACACCCTTTCTTTGCAATAACTGAATATTATACCGATAATGTCTATAATTCAAGAAAAGACAGGGAAAGCGATTTTGTAACAGTTCTATCACCGGGGATATGGATGACTCTTCCGCATATTTATGAGAAGCTTCTTCTTGCTGAAACATCTATAATGTCTCCAGGCGGATTCAGTCTCAGCAGGTACAAACCCGAGACATTCAGGCGCTATCAGACTTACCTATTTTACAACTCAGATATAGAACTCTATTCAAAAGATTCATCAGGAAATATTGTTAATCATAAAGCTGAGGGATTTTTCCAGTATAATTTAAGGGGTGGTCTAACTTTTGAATTCATTGATCAATATCTTGCTTCGCATGACCTCAGAGGAACAGGTATTTCTGGAAAACTTGATAAATTCAGAACAAATCTCGCTGATCTTAATATCATGTATAATGTTTCAGACCGCTTAAATTTTCGATTGGATTATGCAAATTATTTTGTGAATTATACAGCGTCGAGGAATGATTTCAGAGATCGTATTGATAATTCCCTGTCTGCATATGTCTTTTATAGATTCAGACCAAAGACATCATTGTTTTATGAATATGAGTTTGTTGATGTAAATTATGATAAGGATATAATGTCTGACAGCACAGAACATCACAATTTTTTGGGTATCCAGTGGGATATAACTGCAAAATCAAAAGGAAGCATAAAAGCAGGTTATGGATTTAAGGATTTCTCGGAATCCGAGCTTGATGACGATAATGAATTTATTCTTGAAGCACAGATTGACCATAAAATTACAGGTAAAACATCGATAATTCTTAAGGCTTCAAGAAAAACAAATGAATCTAATATTTCAACATTAAATTATATGACATCAGATTACTTCCAGATTGATTATCTGCAAAAAATAACAGGAAAGATTACCGGTAATGTTTCTTTCTCTTATGGAAGAAATATGTATAGTGATAAATTAACATTAAATGGAGTCACAAAAAAGCTCAGAGACAATTACTTAACAGGCCTGATAGCCCTTCAATATAAATTCAAGGAATGGCTTGAAATGGATGCAGGTTATATTTTAAATAAAAGGGAGTCAACCTTTTCTGATTTCGACTATACTACTAATATTATTTTCATTAAATTGTTAGGGACATTATAAAATCATCTTTCTTATATCCTCTCGGAAAAATGAAAAGTGTAAATTCGTAAACCTCAATAATGCAATTGAAATAATGAAGATGTTACGAAATCGAAAAAAGGCTGGAGGCTTTAGGCTTAAGGCTGAAGTATAAGCTTCGCTTCTACAATTTTTTGTAAACTAAATATTTTTGTTTTATAATATACAAAATGGTACTTATGAAAAGGCAGACTGCTTTAATAGCATTGGTTTATATTATTTTATCATTTGTACCTGTGTTTGCACAGGATTATATTATTGGTGAAGGCGATGTTTTGAAAATAACTGTTTATGATCATGATGACCTTACCACTATTGCAAGGGTAAGCGGCGACGGGGTGATTATTTTTCCTCTAATAGGGCAGATACAGGTTAAAGGTCTTACTCTTACTCAGATATCCGAAAAAATAGCTTCACTATTATCTGATGGTTACATTATAAATCCTCAAGTAAATATTTTTATTCAGGAATTCAGAAGCAAAAAAGCATTCATTATGGGTGAAGTTACAAAACCAGGACTTTATGTTTTACCCGGACAGACAACATTTCTCGCTTTATTATCAGAAGCCGGGGGACTTACAAAAAATGCAGGGGATAAAGCAATTATTAAAAGAAAATCGAGTTCACAGGGACAGGCAGAAAATATTTTTTATATTGATCTTAAGAGGCTGATTGAAAAAGGTGACACATCTGTTGACATTAATATAGTAGATGGGGATAGTATTTATATAACGAAAGCAGGGGTTTTTTATGTTACGGGTGAGGTTAAAAAACCGGATGCCTACAAATATGAAGAAGGGACAACTGTTATTAAAGCAATAACAATGAGCGGCGGATTTACAGATAAAGCATCAAGAAGCAAAGTAAAGATAATCAGAAAAAAAGGCGATAATGAAGAAGAAGTTCTGGAAAAAGTAAAAATGGATGAACCTGTTTTACCTGATGATGTTATAGTCGTTCCAGAAAGTTTCTTTTAATAATATATGGAAGAACAAGAGATACATTTAAGAGATTATTTTAAAATAATATATAAAAGAAGATATACTGTTTATACTTTTTTTACCATAGTTTTTATTGTAGTTCTTATCGGTACTTTATCAACAACTCCTGTTTATAAAGCTACTACAAAAGTTCTTATAGAAAAGGTTGAACCTGCAAATCTAACACTTCCATATCCATATTATGCTCCTTATGAACCGGAATTCTATGAAACTCAATACCAGCTAATTAAAAGCACCTCTGTCGCTTCAAAAGTTGTAAAAGCTCTTTCTCTTGAAAATACATATGAAATGTATTTCAAAGGTGAAAAGATAACTCCACAGGGCAATAAGACAAAAGCAGACGTCCTCGCAGATATTATTAGCAGCGGTATAGTTGTAACCCCTGTTAAGAACAGTAAAATTGTAACAATAAGTTTCATGTCAAAAAACCCTGAATTTGCAGCTATGGTTGCTAATTCTGTTGCAAAAGCTTATATTGAGGAAATTCTTGATATGAGGATGAGTTCATCAAGATATTCAATAGAATGGATGTCAAAGAAAGCTGAAGAAGAAAAAGCAAAGCTTGAAAAATCTGAAAAAGCTCTTCAAGAATTTATGAAAGCTAATGATATAGTTACCCTTCAGGATAGACTTGCTATTACACCCGAAAAATTGAGTGAATTCAATACACAGCTTATAAGGGCTGAGATGAAGAGAAAGGAATTAGAAGGTTTGTACAGTAAAGTTTCAGGCATCAATATCAAAGATGCCGAAACTATTCCATATATAGCATCCGACCCTACAATTCAGGCATTGAGAAACCAGAAACTAAGGGCAGAGCAGAATATAGAAGAGCTTTCAAAAAAGTATGGTTCAAAACATCCAGCAATGCTCAAAGCACAGGAAGAATTGAAAGTTATTGATCAGAAAAGAGAGCAGGAAATTAAAAGGGTCATTGCTTCTATCAAAAATGAATATGAACTTGCAAGAAACAATGAAAATACTTTGCGCAGAACCCTTGCTGGAACAAAGTCTGAAGCTATCAGCATGAATGAAAAATATATCCAGTATAATACACTTGCGAGAGAAGTTGAAACAAACAGACAATTATATGATGCTTTGATTAAAAAGCTGAAAGAAGAAAGTGTTACACAACAGGTACAAACCGTGAATGTATGGGTCGTTGAAAAGGCGGAAAAACCTGAAACTCCTGTAAAACCAAGAAAATTACTCAATCTGCTTCTTGGAATAATTATCGGTCTATTTGGAGGAGTTGGACTTGCTTTCTTTTTCGAGTATCTTGACAATACTGTAAAGACACCTGAAGACGTTGAATCAAGAATTGGAGTTCCTGTTATAGGCGCTGTTCCGTTATTGGAGAAGAAGAATGAAATTATCGAAGAAATTATTATTAAAGAACCACAATCTGTTCATGCAGAAAGTTATAAAAGCATAAGAACTGGAATATTACTTTCATCAGCTACAAAACCGCCCCAAAACATATTAATTACGAGTATGGCTCCTGAGGAAGGCAAAACAGCCACTTCTGTCAATTTATCTCTTACAATTGCAAGATCAGGATATTCTGTTGTTCTTGTTGACAGCGATTTAAGAAAACCTCGTATCCATCAGATATTCAGACTTAATAATATGAGTGGATTAAGCACTTATCTCGCTGGTGCAACTCCTGATATTGATACTATATTAAAAACACCTTTAATGAACCTTACTGTTATTCCAGCAGGGCCATTACCTCCTAACCCATCGGAATTGCTCGGCTCTCAAAGAATGATTAAATTAATTGAGTTGCTGAATGAACGTTTTGACCTTGCAATCTGGGATTCTCCGCCTTTAATGACTGTAACAGATGGTTTGATTCTCAGCAATCTTGTTGATAGAACTATAATTATTGTAAGGGCAGGAAAAACGACCTATGATATTATTAAGAGAGGGTTAAAGCTTATTGACGGCAGAAGAAAAGATGATTCTGTTTCAAATGTGCTTGGAATAGTTATAAATGGTTTTGATGTAAAGAATGCAGATCAGTATTATTATAAATACTATAATTATTATCCATCCGAAAAGGAAGAACCAAAGAAAACGATTTGATTAAATGGATTATTATAAGGAAATTATCTTATGGAAATAAAAAAACATGGATAAGATAATTCCTTTTCTTTTTATTTTTATCCTTATATTTTCTCCTCTTGCTTTCGGGACAGTAGAAACATGGTCTTTAGCCATAATGGAAATATCTATTTTCCTTTGCTTGTTAATGTTGACAATTAAAAACAAAAATCTTGCATTTTATGAAGTGCCCGGCATAATCCCTTTTGCTCTGATTTTAATCTATATTTTATTCCAGCTTATTCCTCTGCCGCCTGCTTTATTGAAAATTATTTCTCCTGAGACCTATCGTATTTATCAGGATACTGTATTTATATCAGGATTAAATTCATGGTTGTCTATTTCCATCAATAAAAAACAGACACTCCTCGAATTTCTCAGAATATCTTCATATGCTGCTTTTTATTTTCTGACTGTCCAGATGCTTACCGACAGAAAAATGTTGAGAAAAACCGTTTACGTTATAATAATTTTTGCATCTGTTCTTTCATGTTTTGCGATTCTACAACATATACTCTCTAATAACAAAATCTACTGGCTTAGAGAATTACCTTACGGAGGTTCGCTTTTCGGACCTTATGTGAACAGAAATCACTATGCAGGACTTATGGAGATGATTTTCCCTTTGATAATATCAATTTTTCTTTTATATAAACCTCACCTTCATTATGTTTCACTGCGTGATAAAATATCCGCACTATTTAACTTAAAAAGCACGAATCTCTATCTATTGATTGGTTTTGGTGCCATATTGACCGCAACATCTGTTTTCTTAACACTTTCGCGCACAGGAATAATAAGTTTATGCATTTCTATGATTGTTTTTGGCATGTTATTCATGCTGAGAAGCATAGATAAAAAAAGAGGAATTATTATAATAATCATAGGGATTTTAATTGTATTGTCTGTTGGCTGGTTCGGGTGGAAGCCAATTTTTGAAAGATTCGAGAAGTTAAAGGAAGCAAGATATAATATTGAAGAAACGAGGCTGCAGATATGGAATGACAGCATTGAAATAGTAAAAGAATTTCCTTTGACTGGAACAGGGATGGGAACATTTATAAATATTTATCCGCGTTACAGAACAGTGCCTGGAAATGCGGTCGCAGCGCATGCACATAATGACTATTTGGAATTTTTTACAGATGGAGGGGCTATTCTATATTTTCTTTGTCTTCTGTTTTTGATTGTTTTTGCTTATAAAGTTTTTAAGGCTTTTTCAAAAAGAAAAGACATTTTTTCAATATATATATTTATAGCTTCTGTAAGTGGTATTGTTTCTATAATAATTCATAGTGCCACTGACTTTAATCTGCATATAGCAGCAAACGGGCTTTATTTTACATTTCTATTCGGACTTGCGGTCTCAGCTGCTAATACAAGAATGCACCATAATTTAAATAATACTAATTTAAGGGAATTAAAAATTAGTGTTAAGGCTATACTGCCAATCATTGTGGTATTATTTTTACTGGTTTCTGTTATCAATTCAGGTTTTTTAACTGGTGAGTTTTACTTTTCAAAGATTAAAGACATTAAAATTACAGATAATCTCTCCAGTGATGAACTTCAGGAAATAAGGTCTGCTTCAACAAGAGCCTCTATTTTTGACCCACTGGAAGCAGAATATTTTTATGCATCCGCAAATATTGAATGGCTGCTGGCAAACAAAGAAATTGCAAAGATGAGATACTTGAAAGCGGTCTGGCTTAATCCTGTTAATGGCGAATATCTGCAAAGACTCGGTCTTGTTATGTCTGATTTTAAAAAATATGATATTGCGGATAAGCTCTTGCGTGCTGGAATCGATTTTGATAAACAAAATATCTCGAGATATAAAAGATATGTTGCGTGGCTTTTTGCGATTGGCAGAAATGATGAAGCAAAAAATATTATAAGAAAAGCTATTATAATTGAGCCCGAAAAGACCAGAGAATTTGTTACAATAATGATTCTAAAAAAATTGGATGATTACGAAATTCTATCTGTTTTGCCGGAAATGCCGGTACCGTATTTTATTTTTGCTGATTATCTATTGAAAACAGGCAATGAAAAGATGGCAGAAATCATTTACACAAATGCTTTTGATTTCATTAAACAGGATAGTAATTTCCCGAAATCTTATATTTTTTCGATTAAAAACTACTATGTAAAAAAAGGCAGGTTAGATGAAGCTCTAAATTTTATGAAAAAAGCAGAAATGTTTTTCCCGAATGATACAAAAATTAAAATCAATATCGGAGATATTTACGAAAAACTCGGGATTAAGGATAAAGCTGCCGATGAATATAAAAAAGTTCTCACTCTTGACCCAAACTATTTTGATGCAAAATTAAGACTTGAAAGACTATCAGCAAAAAAATAGATTTTAGCTAATAATTTTGTTATACAAAGTCATGAGTTTAGGAGGATTTTTATGGTTGAACTCGGTAAAATAACCAAGCCTGATGTAAATAACTTCAAAGGCAAAAGAAAACTTTATTGTGTGGCAAATGTTTTCAGCATGGAAGATGCTCCGGATGATTATAAGGAGATGATTTTAAAATACTGGGATGAAGTCGCTGCACAGATTGAGAAAATAGAAACAGCAGGTAAGATAAAAAAGATATTTTCAGAAATAATTCTTGATACGAGCGATTCTTCTTTAGAAGTTCTCGATAAAATCAGTGAAAAACTCAAAAAGATTGTTACCCAAAAATTAGAAGAGGGCGCTCTGCTTATTCCAGTTGAGGACAGAGAATTACTGGGAGAACTTACAGACTGGAGCAATTGTCTCAGGGTAATTTATACAAAAGAAGTTTTTTCAAAGGTGTTTTCCTTTTTCAATGAAGTTGCAGAAAAAAGGAGAGAGCACATTCTTAATGTAATCACCAAAAACCTTCTTGAAGCTGAAGCAGGTCTTCTAATCATAAAAGATGAAGACAGAGTAAAACTTCAGTTTCCGTCTGATATTGAAATATTTCTAATAACCCCGCCTTCATATGATGATATTATAAGATGGTTCAGGAATAAAATGATGAAGGAGGAGAAATAATAATTATGTTAATCGGGATAATGTCCGATACCCATGACAATCAGGTCTTAACACAGAAAGCTATAGAGCTATTCAACAGTCTTAAAACAGAACTCGTTATTCATGCAGGAGATTATACATCTCCTTTTACACTTAAACTATTTAAAAATCTGAAATGCAGATTCTCAGGCATATTCGGGAATAATGACGGAGATAAATTGCTTTTGCAGGAAAGGGCAAGTGGCAATTTACACAATCAGCCATATATATTTACACTTTTTGATAAAAAATTTGTTGTTATACACGAGCATCATCTTGTTGACGCACTTGCTGATAGCGGGCATTATGATATTGTTATATATGGACATACCCATGAAGCAGAAATCAGAAAATCAAGAAAAGCGCTTATAATAAATCCCGGAGAAACAGGCGCATGGCTCTATGGCAAATCAACCGTTGCATTACTCAATTTAGAAAATATGCTGGCAGAAATTCTAAAATTGAATTAATTCAAAAAATGTATAATATATACCTTTGGGTATAATTAAAATTTAAGGGCTTCTCTTATTTTGCAAGAGAGTTCATCTACTTTAAATGGTTTCTGAATAAAACCTTTACATCCCATGTTGATTATATTTTCTGTTTCACCATTAAGGCTATATCCGCTTGATAGAAGAACTCTAACATCTTTATTTATTTCCTGTAATTTTCTAAGAATTTCCCCGGCGTTCATCCCGGGCATAATCATATCAAGAATAACAAGCTGGATATCTTCACAATGTTTTTTATATATTTCAATGCCTTCTTCGCCACTTTGAGCAGTCATAATTTTATACCCGAATTCTTCAAGGAGTTCTTTTAGAGATTCTATATTCATAATATCATCATCAATTAAGAGCAAGGTCTCTTCCCCATGTAAGTAAACTTCTTTAGCCTTTTCAGTAGCAGCAGCCTTTGGTTCTAAGGAAGGAAGATAAATCGAAAATGTTGTGCCATGACCTTTTTCACTATAAACTTTAATAGTACCTCCATGATTTCTAATAATTCCATATGCTGAAGCAAGACCCAGCCCTGTGCTTTCACTTAATCCTCTGGTAGTAAAAAATGGCTCAAAAACTCTTTTTTGAGTGTCTTCATCCATTCCAATTCCTGTATCTGTAATCGAAATTTTTATGTATTCTCCGGGCTTGATATCATAAATAAGACTTTCCTGTTCATTAATAGATATATTTTTTGTTTCAATATGGATATTCCCTCCAGATGGCATTGCCTGCCATGCATTAATATACATATTTAAAAAAACCTGTTCTAACTGAGCTTTATCAGCTTCAACAGAATCGAGATTTTCCTGTAGATTTCTATATATTGTTATATCTTTTCTTGTCATTCCGAACATTTCAGAAGTATCTATAATAAGTTTATTTATGTCAATAGGTTTGACATTGTATTTCCCACCCCTTGCAAAACCAATTAACTGTCTTGTCAAATCTGCTCCATTTTCAACAAGTCTTTCAATTGCTTTTAGTTTGTCATAGAAAGGATGAAGCGCATCAACTTTCATGAGCATTAATGAAGTGTTCCCGAGTATGCCCATTAAAAGATTATTAAAATTGTGTGCGATTCCTCCTGCCAGAGTTCCTATTGTTTCCAATTTTTGAGATTGAAATAATTGTTCTTCAAGCTTTTTTTGCTGGGTTACATCCCTTAGAAAATTCAATGTTGCGGGTTTCCCTTCCCATTCTATAAGCATAGCGGTATTTTCAATAATTACTGTTTCGCCTTTTTTGTTTATACCTCTGAAAGTATATGTATCAGGCACATTCTTCCCTTTAATCCTTTTTTCATAGCGTTCAAGAACCATTTGTTTATCTTCATCATGAATAAATGAAGTAAAGGAAACTTTTGTCAATTCTTCCTTAGAGTACCCAGAGATTTCTTCTAAACGACGATTAGGAAATTTTATTATTCCATCCTGAATAATAAAAATTGCATCATTTGCGTTTTCAACAACACGGCGATATTTCTCTTCAGAATCCCTTAATTTTTTTTCAATAATTTCGCGTCTTTCAATTTCCTGCTCAAGTTTTGAAGAATAGGCATTTAATTTTTCGAATTGTCGGGCATTATTAATGCTAATAGCGAGTTGATTCGCAACTGTTTCAAGGAACTGGTTTGTTTTTTTAAAATTTCTTTGTTTTTTTGATGCGATGCCAAAAACGCCAAGCTGTTTGTCTCCATAAATAATTGGCACAGCAGAAAATGAATTGAACCCTGCTTTTTTACATTCCTGCCATGTGCATCTTTTGTCTTTTTTTATATTTATAGAAAAAATAGCTTTGGAATTAAGTGAAGCAATACCGCATAAGCATTCGCCTACACTATGGACAGGAATATCTTCTTTTTTAAGAGAATCTGTATTTGAGATGAAGGAACATAAATGGAGTTCCTCGCCTTTTTTTAGAAAAATTAAAACAGCGTCAACTTTTAAGGCTTCTGAAATTTCATGTACTGCTGTATTGCATATCTCTGAAACAGAAAGCCTTGAAGTTAGTGATTGAGCTAATCTGTTAAGAATGAATAATTCTTTATTAGTCTGACTAAAACGTGATAGTTTTTTAATAGATTTATCTGTTACATTATCAGAAGAACTTTTTTCAGTATCATTTCCTCGATGTTCCCTATCTTTTCTATACATGCTATATCCCCAATAATACTACATATATAGCTCTTTATATTCGTATTTCAGAATATAATTTTCATTATAAATAAATCAAGCTTTATTTAATGCAAATGCTAAAGAGCGAAAAGCGTTTATAGCGTTATAGCGTTTATAGCGTTATAGCGTTTATTGCGTTATAGCGTTTGTCAAATTTAATGCTTCGCATTGGAAGTGAGACCCGCTTTGCGGGTCTGGAATTGAGTGCCGAAAAACGGCACTGGAAGTTAGTCGCTTTGGCGACTGGAATTTATAAAACTGTTTATAGCGTTTATTGCGTTAATAAACAACTGTTAATAGCGTAAATAAACAAATGGGGAAATACAAAAAGGCTGAAGGCAAATAGCAAAGAGCAGAGAGCAAAAAACAAAGACATATTTGGGAGAGAGCTTCCCTGTTATAGTTTTCTATTGCTTCATGGTAAATGGATTTAAAATCTTGAGTTTGCCATCAACAACCTGTCCGTCCTGCATGTCTTCTGTGTAAAGGATAGAACATCCGTTATCAATTGCAGTGGCTAATATTAAGCTATCCCAATATGAGTAGCCATAGAGAATGCTTAAGTCTATAGCTTTCATAACCGATGGCTGAAGAATTTCAGCCACTGAAAAATTCGAAACTAAATCTAATATCATTTGTCTTGCTTCTTCTTTTTCTTTTAATGCTTTTTTTGTAAGAACATTAAAGACCTCTCCTAAAACCTGTGTGCTAATGTTAATATCTTCAAAGTGTTTATCTATAAGACCGCTTATTTTTTGAGTCTTTTCTCTATCCGAAGCGTCTGCATACAGATATATCCAGAGATTTGTATCTATAAAAATTTTATCGTTCATGCAGTTCTTCTCTGTTGAACTTATAGTCTTCAGGCAGTTTGAAAGAATGTAGTTTCACCGACTCAAAGAACACTTTTTTATCTTTTAATTTTTTCTTTCCATATTTATTTGCCAGATATTCATAAAAATCAAGCAGCTGTTTCTTAACTTCTTCAGGAAGAATATCCATATTTATTTCTTTTATTTTTGACATAATATACCTCCATGTTTCTTGATTATTAAGTATTTTAAATCATTTTTAATTGCGTTTGTTGCGTTAATTGCGTTCATCAAATTAATGCTTCGCATTGGAAGTGAGACCTGCTTTGCAGGTCTGGAATTGAGTGCCGAAAACGGCACTGGAAGTTAGTCGCCACGGCGACTGGAATTTATAAAACTGTTCATTGTGTTTGTTTAAAGACAACATGGCGCAAAGCGCAAAACGCATAGCGCAAGGCGTCATAAAAGATTATTAAACTCTTCAGTACTCAATTTTGCCTGGCGTAAGATTGACATTAGTGTTTCTGTCGTCAGATCTTTGATGCATTGGAACTGTTACGAGCAAATTCCCGTTCTTGAATTGTATATGGCTACCCTTACTTCTTATTTTGAGGAAGCCTGCCTTTTCTAAAACCCTGATTACTTCCCTGGGTTTTACAGCAGGAAGTTTAGGCATGTGCGTGGACTTGCAGACTTACCTTTATGTTGAATTTTTCTACAATATCTTTGGCTCTTGTATGTAAAGGATTTTCTTCTACAGGAACAGGCCTGATGATAGGGAGGTTGCTTTCCAATGCTGATTCAATATAGAGAGTAACTGCTTCAAAAAGATTTTTTATCGCTTCATTAATCTTCTCCCCCTCAGATGCGACATCAAGATCAATACAGAGAGCGCTGTATCTGTCTTTTTCTCTGACTATAACACCTGTAAAAATCAACTGGCTGACTTCCATTTTAATATCTTCTTTACCCTTTTCTTAACTGTAATTTTACTAATTCATGTACTCAAAGTAAAGCGCAGGCAGCAGAGCGTAGGGCGCAATTTAGGGAGATAGTTGTATTGATAGAGTTAATTCTTCTATCTCCTTTTTTAATCTTTCAA
>Ga0078972_1006915_pt1 | contig 26093 bp, 14 predicted proteins | sample YelNatPaOPGAMG01_FD_67568 | JGI IMG/M metagenome (GOLD analysis project Ga0078972, IMG submission 67568) | Hot spring thermophilic microbial communities from Obsidian Pool, Yellowstone National Park, USA - OP-RAMG-01 (SPADES assembly) (version 2) | ecosystem: Environmental > Aquatic > Thermal...
GTCTTCAAACCGTGTGATCTTTGCCATACTCGAATTACCTTAATAGTCGCTAACGCCCAGTAGAACCAATATACGCAATTTCCCACACGCCGTGACTATCAACTACCTACTGCCCGCTAAACTCATTCCACTGTGGTGCGATTGAAACCGCCACGAAGGCCGCCTCTTCCGCCAAGGTATCAGCCTGGACGATGACATTGCCCCAGCGTCCAAGGTTTGTATACGTGATTAGGACCGGAGGCATTCGGACGTGGGCGTGGGGATCATGCGGGATATAGGTGACAAGTTCGTCGCGGCAGTCGGCGATAGCGGCGAGCATGGCGTCTATCATGCTGTTGGTCAGGTCGCGCAAATCGGCCGGGGTCAGATCGGCGGTCAGTTCCGCCAGGGTGAGGCGCTTCTCGCGCACAGGGGTGAAATCGAGGAAACTGGGCGTCACAGGATTTCTTACTTCTCCATGCGGTACACCACCAGGTGCGTCAACGGGATGACTTGCGGGATGGGCAGACCTGCCTGCCTGGCCAGGGTGGCGATCTCTTCGGCGCGCAGACGTTCCTCCTGCGGCGGGCCGAACTCGCCCATTTCGTAGGGCCATTCGAGCAGCACCACCCGCCGACGGGCGACGCGCGCCGCTTCTTTCAACGCTTGCAGACGGTCATCGGTCTCGTGGAAGACCAGGCCGTGGAAAACGATGTCGAAGGCGTGGTCTGGATAGGGCAGGGATTCCGCCAGCCCTTCGCGGAAGGTCACCTGGGGGACAAGCTGGCGAGCGGCGGCCAGCATCTCGGCGTTGACATCCAGCCCCTCGACGCGCAGCCCGCGAGCGGCGAAGGCTTCGGCAAACACGCCGGTGCCGGTGCCGACATCCAGTAGCGAGTCGGCGGTCAGACCGGCCAGCGTGTGCTCCACGACGGCGTCCAGGTCGAGACGGGCGAGTCGCTCCGGGTCGCGCAGGCGTTCGATTTCGGTGAAGCGGCATTCGTGCATGAGATTTTCCTTGAGCGTATAGATGTACGTCAGGCGCTTTCTGGTATCAGTTCAATCAGCGCCGGCGTATCCTTGCGGCCGCGCAGCGCATTCAGCCAGTTGATGAGCGTGCGCTGGAAGCCGTATTTGCGCTTGTAAAGTTCGTCGGCGCGGCGGATGATTTCTGGATCGGTGACGAAGCGTCCGCGCATGGGGATGAACTCGCCGAGCGGGTTGCCGCGCCCATCGCTGGGAGCGACTCGGGCGCGCCCGTTGGCGCGAATCCGCTTCGCTTTGCCGGTTTGCGCGCCGGTGAACACATAAAGTTTACCATCCATTTCCACAAACCAGACCGGCGTAGGGACTTCCTGCCCGGTCTTGCGGAAGGTGGTCAGGTTGATATAGTTGTGGGAAGTGAAATGCTCTGTGAGGTTCATCGTTGCTCGTGATGTTCGTGTGAATCGGCAGAGAGATATTTTTGTGGCTCTTTCTCAAAGGCCCGTTGACAGCCAGGGGCGCAGAAGTAGTAGGTTTGCCCTTGATACTCGCTCTTGAATTGCGCGGTTTCGATTTCGACTTCCATCTTGCAGACGGGGTCAATAGCCATGCTCATCGTTTGCTCCTGAGGGTCAACACATTCGCCGCTGACGGGGTCACAATAAGCGCCCGTCTCAGCGAGGGGGATGAGTTTGGATGGGAATTCGGCCATGATTTACTCCTGAGTCTCAACGGTTACGCGCCGGGTCTCGCCCCGCGAGCAGGTCGTCAATGATGCGGCGATAGACTTCCAGCGGTACTGCGCCGGACAAAATCCATTTGCGGTTGAAGACGACCGTCGGGGTCGCGGAGATGCCCATTGCCAGAGCCTCTTGCTGGTCGCGTAAGACGGCCTGAAGGGTGGCCTCGGATTCCAGGTCAGCGCGAAAGCGCTCCAGGTCGAAGCCGAGTTCGGCGGCGCAATCCAACAAGGTTTGCGGGTCGGCGACATTGCGGGTTTCCACCAGATGGGCGCGCTGTAGACGGTCATACATGCGAGCGTGCGCCTCCATGCCGCCCTGGAACTCGGCGGCTTTGACGGCGCGCAGCGCAGGCATCGAGTAGGGATAGGGGAACGGTTGCGCTGCCATGCCTTCAGGGTTGATTTCCTCGCCGCCGGGCAGACGTTTGGATGCCGCCCAGTGGGTGAGAATCTCGCGCTTGGCATTTTCTTCCGAGCCGAACATGCGCACCAGATCCTCGCGAGTGGGTCCCAAGGGAAACGTCTTGTAGGTGAAGGTCACACGTTCACCGTACTCTTGTTCGATCTGATGCAAGCGACCGCTTGCCACGAAGCACCAACTACAAAGCACATCGTGAAAAACAGTCAAGTGGACAGGGTTCATCTTTATCTCCACAAAAATCCCACGCCGCGCTTGCCAAGAATCTGGTCGTCGAAAATCACTTCGGCGGGGGCGTCAGCCAGGGCCTGGCAAACGTGCAGGGGCAGTAAATGTTCTTCGCGCGGGTGACAGTAACGGGCGGAGGGGGCTTTTTCCCATTCGATGAGTCGCCGCTCCCGCTCCTCCTGAGAAAAGTCACCCGTGCAGGTTTCAATCACCCAGTTCTGAAAGGCGTCATTGGCCGGGTCGGACGCGCCCAATTCCCGTCCAAAAAAAGCGCGCTGATTGTGGAAGGAAAAGCCCGATCCAGCCACCAGGATATTTTCGCTCAGCAATTCGCGCAGCGCCTTGCCGAGGGCGATGTGGGCGGCGGCGTTCAATCCGCGCAGTAGCGAAAGCTGGATGACGGGGATGTCGGCGGCGGGATACATCAATTTGAGCGGGATGAAAACGCCGTGGTCGAAGCCGCGTTGGGCGTCCAGCCGCGAGGAGATGCCGTTTTTCTCCAGCAGGGCAGCCACCCGTTTCGCCAGCGCAGGATGACCGGGGGCGGGGTAGGTGATTTCGTAGGCTTGCGGCGGAAAGCCGTAGTAATCATAAAACATGGGCGGACGGGGCGCGCTCAACAAGGTGGCGACGCTTTCCTCCCAGTGGGCGCTGACGACGAGGATGGCTTCCGGGCGTTCCAGACGCTGAGGCAGGCGCGTCATAAAATCTATCATCGCCTGGTGGCTGGGGTCGCCCAAAATGGGCAGAGGCCCGCCGCCATGCGGGAAGTAGATGATTTGGGCTTTTCGCATTGGATGCTCCTCGTAGACGAGTCGGGGACTTGCGCTAAAGCTTTTTCAACCTGGAGTGCCCCACGGCAACCGGGGATTCACCTCGCGCACGTTCATCGCATAATTATACACCCGTGCGACTGACGATAACGGTCTAGGCAGGCTGGGCAAAGTGATAGCCACACGCACTGGGCCTTGCTGAATGCCTCTTTGTTTACTGCGGCCAATAGCCCGCAACGCAGTAATGGCGGTCATCACAACGGTGCCAAACAAGGCAGAGAATTGGTGCTCGGATATCACATTTGAATTCCACTATGCTGCGATTAAAACCTGATCATACATACAACAAGGACACCACGTCAGTAAGTTTCAGTTCCACTCTGGTGCGATCAAAACGAAAATAGTTAATAGTGGGCAGTTGGTAGTCAATAGTTTCAAGAGACTTGATCAGACCGCGAATTATTTTAGCGCATTCAGAAGTCAACTCGTACAACTCTTTGAACCTTTGCTCATCCAGGTAACCTAAGTCGTAAGCAATGTATAACTGACTCTGCACCTCAGCAGCGGATCCGAGTGCAAAATACAAAAACTTGATAAAATCTTTGCTCGTCCGTCTCCCATATCCTTCGGCAATGTTGCTCATCACGGAGACAGAATTCTTTTTGAGCAATATTTACCAAGATATTTTCATTAGATAACGGAACTCCTTTTGTTCTACAAAAGAGCAGCTCGTAAAAAGTAAAATGGCTTCTCTGTTGCCCCCAATCTCGTGATACACCAAAGGGTCGTAAGAGCTTTTATAGACAAATGATCAGCGAGAGAAATGTGCAAAAAAGAGAAATAAGGATTTAAGGATATTTTCTATTTCGATTGTCCTTCGACGCCCAGGGAAGTCGTTGAGCTTTTCCTTTAACACTTTGACCGTAAGCCCCGTTTTTACCTTGGATTTTTCAATCGAGACAAAGCTCATCGTTGATCCTACCGTTAGGTTGAAGCTTACAGGAATTTTGTCAGCTAAAACAATTCCCAAATTGACGATGACTCCGGCTGGCAAAAGAACCGCTATCCGCCGCTCCCGTACATTTTCGGAAATCCAAGTTGCGACATTCAAGCTTAAATCCAAAATGGTTTTGCCGGCACACGTCTTCTAACTGTGCCCATTGATGAACATGAGTGTGTTTTTTTCTGCTTGAGATGATAAACCGCTTGCCAGCCAACGCTTTCGTCAAGTTCAGGATGTAAGAATAAAGATTGAGCGGAAAGATCACAAGAGCTTTTTCTTCGCCAATCCCATCCCTCTTCACTTTACGATTTTACAATGCCAATAAGGGTTCGACGCACAAGGGGTTTTGAACTGGAATGAGTTAAGAATTGACTCCAAAAAGAGTCAAGCCACCCAGCAATACACATGGTTTCCGTTGCTTCGTAAACATTCAGAACAAACTGTGGAAAGACTGAAACAGTTCCTTCTTGCTCCTCCGTCAAGCGAAAAATGATAGCTAGCAATGCGTTCGATTTTATCCTTTAACCATTGAATAGCCTCTTCTTTGTTTATTTTTCAAGGGATAAACATCCTTTTTCCAATACCTCTTGACGATCTTTTAGGCCAATTCTCCCACAGCGATCATAACCTTTCTTGAAGCCCTTTTTCGAAATCCTCGGTGTCTTGTAAAGTCGGAGTGTAGATTGAAAGCGGGGTGATGGAATCGATTCCCCGCTGACCCAATCCATTACATTGTTCCTTGCAGCCAAAGATTATATTAAGAAAGAAACCTTATTTACCTCTATATAAACTTCAAATGGAAAATTAGTTCAGTAAATTTCAACAGGCGACCGTTTTCCATCCTCTGGTGACCTTTGTTTTGCCCTTTCTTCTCCAAGCACCTTTTCCCTGAGAGAATATATCTCCGAGTCTATGCTTTGAAATTCAGTTAGAGAAAAGGGAAGAGGAGGAGCAAGTTGTTTTCGGAAATTTTCAATTCCGTGCCAAGCAGCTTCCTTTACAGTCTCAGGTAATGAACTTAAAATGGATGCAGCTTCTCTAATCATTGAAAAACGATGACAAAGTAATATAATATCCACTCCAGCTTTGAGGGATAGCTCTAAGGTATCCTTCAACGAGTAATGGTTAATGACTGCTCCCATGTCGATATCGTCAGACAGGAGGAGTTTTGTATAGTTCCATTCTTTTCTTAAAGTAGAGTCTATAGTTCGAAAAGAAAGAGAAGCGGGCAGTCCTTGGGGATCTAGATTTAAGTTTCGAATATGAGCGATCATGAAACTATCACACAAATGCTGAAGCTTTTTAAAAGGAATCCATTCAAAAGCCTCAAGTTCTTTTCTTGTTTTAAAAACCTGAGGAAGATCAAGATGAGGATCGCAATTAGCGAAACTATACCCTGGAAAGTGCTTTCCACAGCAAAGTATTCCCTGGGAGTGCAATCCTTCTATAAAGGCTCTGGCGAACTCACAAACACGTTGTGGGTCAGGAGCAAATGTTCTGCCTTTCAATGAATTGTGATCCTGCTCCGTGGTTTCGAAATCCAATACAGGAGCTAGATTATAATTAAGACCAAAGACCCTTAGCAATTTTCCTGTAAGTTCTCCGTGTAACCTGACAAGTTCTAAATCTCCTTTTTCCCCAAGATCTTTAGCTCCAGGGGGCTCACTACCGAAAGCTTTCAACCGAGATACCCTGCCTCCTTCTTGATCAATTGTCAAAATAGGTTCGTGCCTAACTAAAGACCTCAAGGTGTCGACAAGGCTCCTGAAAGCGATCGGATTCTCAAGGTTTCGAGAAAAGAAGATGAATCCTGAAGGCTGGACTTCTCGAATCGTCTCAATTTGATCTTGGGTAAGCTTTGTCCCCGGCAACCCTACAATAAGGAATCTACCTCCATCGGAAAGGGTTTTGGTTGGAGAAAAATATCCACTCATAGAAATATGCTCCTAATTCTTTTCAGGTATTAGTCCTGAGGGAAAAAGACATTTCCCTGATTTTGTGTGAACTGTTCCAGGGTGTGGTCATGACTACGGATTTGAATTCCGGTCTGGCGCGATTAAAACGGTATTTCTGACTGTAACCTAATATACATAAACACTCATTTCAGTTCCACTCTGGTGCGATCAAAACGAAAATAGTTAATAGTGGGCAGTTGGTAGTCAATAGTTTAAAGAGACTTGATCAGACCGCGAATTATTTTAGCGCATTCAGAAGTCAACTCGTACGACTCTTTGAACCTTTGCTCATCCAGGTAACCTAAGTCGTAAGCAATGTATAACTGACTCTGCACCTCAGCAGCGGATCCGAGTGCAAAATACAAAAACTTGATAAAATCTTTGCTCGTCCGTCTCCCATACCCTTCGGCAATGTTGCTCATCACGGAAACAGAGGCACGTCTGATCTGCTCCTGAAGTCCGTAATCAGTCGAACCTGCCTTAGTAAAACTCACTTCATATATCTTCACCACCAGGTCCCTCGCCTTCTGCCATGCTATGATGTCTTCAAACCGTGTGATCTTTGCCATACTCGAATTACCTCAATAGTCGCTAACGCCCAGTAGAACCAATATACGCAATTTCCCACACCCCGTGACTATCAACTATCAACTACCTACTGCCCGCTAAACTCATTCCACTCTGGTGCGATTAAAACGTATGCGGGCCAGAATGTTCCGAGGACTGCCACCTTCATTTCAATTCCACTCTGGTGCGATTAAAACATTTTTCGCCAGTTGCTCAAAAGCACGCTCAGAGAGATTTCAATTCCACTCTGGTGCGATTAAAACTGAAAAAGGCGTTTAGTAATATATTAACGTAAATAAATTTCAATTCCACTCTGGTGCGATTAAAACGTAGCGGCGATTGCGTTGACCTGTCGCAATATGATTTATTTCAATTCCACTCTGGTGCGATTAAAACTTAAAGAACTTATCCGTCGCAAACAAGAAAATACTAAATTTCAATTCCACTCTGGTGCGATTAAAACTGTGAGTGTTGTGCAATTATTCTCTGATTGGCATATATTTCAATTCCACTCTGGTGCGATTAAAACGTTTGCGTGAACTGCCTCGAAGCCCTGAACTCAGCGAATTTCAATTCCACTCTGGTGCGATTAAAACCCACGCCCCTTTGTTATGGGTTTGCAGGTAATATAATATTTCAATTCCACTCTGGTGCGATTAAAACCACACCACAGCCGGCTTGAATAAAGAAATCTGTTTCATTTCAATTCCACTCTGGTGCGATTAAAACCTGGTTTGGTTGGTCGGTAATCTTGTATTTGTCGTATTTCAATTCCACTCTGGTGCGATTAAAACAAAAATAAAGAGATAACACTTCGCCAAAGTGCAAAAATTTCAATTCCACTCTGGTGCGATTAAAACCCGTTGCCTATCCTGAAAGATAAACATACAACGAACAAATTTCAATTCCACTCTGGTGCGATTAAAACGAAATTTTGTAAAGTCAATGCCAAGCCCTCTGAGCAATTTCAATTCCACTCTGGTGCGATTAAAACATTTGTAACATAACGTTCGCCTCCACGTCTGAGGTCATTTCAATTCCACTCTGGTGCGATTAAAACTTGATTTCCGTATAGGGCTTTCCTTTATTAGGCAAATTTCAATTCCACTCTGGTGCGATTAAAACTGGATGTCTACACCATTTATGAGGTCGTTTTCGTCAATTTCAATTCCACTCTGGTGCGATTAAAACACTATTCTGTTAGTACGTATCAAAATGTTAATGCTGATTTCAATTCCACTCTGGTGCGATTAAAACGTTGTTTGATGCGAGCATCGAAATCAACGAGCTCCCATTTCAATTCCACTCTGGTGCGATTAAAACTGATGCTGAGAACGTAAATCTGTTTATCCGGCGAAATTTCAATTCCACTCTGGTGCGATTAAAACATACCGGGCTGCCGAGTACTCTTCGTACGCAAGAGATTTCAATTCCACTCTGGTGCGATTAAAACTTGATTGACGTGAGGGACTGTGAGTTTCATAGTTCATTTCAATTCCACTCTGGTGCGATTAAAACCTGTTTACGTGCAGCTCTATCAGAGCACCTCCCCAAATTTCAATTCCACTCTGGTGCGATTAAAACCAAACAGCGCGCGGATCGACTCACAACTCGCGCACAATTTCAATTCCACTCTGGTGCGATTAAAACCTTATCTTGAGCATCTCACAGAAGTGCTAACCGCAGATTTCAATTCCACTCTGGTGCGATTAAAACTTCTCGATGCAATGATGCTTGCGCTCGAGAAGGATATTTCAATTCCACTCTGGTGCGATTAAAACGAGGTATTCGAGCATCGAAGCGTGCTTCATGTCGCAATTTCAATTCCACTCTGGTGCGATTAAAACGCCTTTATCAATTAAATCAGTGATCCAGCCAGCGGCATTTCAATTCCACTCTGGTGCGATTAAAACGCGAGTAAGGTTTTGCAAATGGTTGCGCAGAGTGCTATTTCAATTCCACTCTGGTGCGATTAAAACTCAAACACGATTTATCAAGCGTCACACCGTAGCACGATTTCAATTCCACTCTGGTGCGATTAAAACAAAAACGTTTACGGATTGCGGATAGTCAACGTTGCATTTCAATTCCACTCTGGTGCGATTAAAACCACGATGATTGACACCACCGCAAATACACCGACATCTATTTCAATTCCACTCTGGTGCGATTAAAACCAACCGGTTTAGGCTCTTACCAATCAGACTGGAACATTTCAATTCCACTCTGGTGCGATTAAAACCGAACTAACCTTAAAAAAGCACCACTTTTTACAAAATTTCAATTCCACTCTGGTGCGATTAAAACCGCGTAGAGTAGCTTGCCGATTTCGTTTTTCATAGATTTCAATTCCACTCTGGTGCGATTAAAACAAAATGAATCCGTGAAACAAACAAGCATGGCTTATCATTTCAATTCCACTCTGGTGCGATTAAAACTAACTACTCTAAAGTCGCGATGGAAGTGCCAAGTTATTTCAATTCCACTCTGGTGCGATTAAAACTGAACCGAATTGTTGTGATATTTCAATAACTAAAACATTTCAATTCCACTCTGGTGCGATTAAAACTGTGCTGCTCATACCATTTAACAAGTTCTTCAGTCATTTCAATTCCACTCTGGTGCGATTAAAACTACTTTTTATCACTTCATAGAGCACAGCTTGTCTGGATTTCAATTCCACTCTGGTGCGATTAAAACAAATGGATAAGTAGGGTCATCTCTCAATCTTAGCGTATTTCAATTCCACTCTGGTGCGATTAAAACTCATCTTGTCCCCCTATTTTGTGAATTGATGATAAATTTCAATTCCACTCTGGTGCGATTAAAACCAAGCATTTTTACAATTGAAAAGTTTTCTGAACAGTATTTCAATTCCACTCTGGTGCGATTAAAACCTAAAAGGTTAAAAGATGGCTTGTCCAATACAATAATTTCAATTCCACTCTGGTGCGATTAAAACAGCAGCAATTTCGCCTTTACTGATTGTTGGTCTTGTATTTCAATTCCACTCTGGTGCGATTAAAACAATAAATTGATTCTCATAGGTTGCCCTAAGGGCTAATTTCAATTCCACTCTGGTGCGATTAAAACTTATCTCCCATCCAACAAAGCCATTTGAGGAAAAAATTTCAATTCCACTCTGGTGCGATTAAAACCTATAAGGATAAGGCACAGCTTGTAATCGGTTATCGATTTCAATTCCACTCTGGTGCGATTAAAACAGGAGTTGATATGCAGCTTACTGACCTTACCCTTCATTTCAATTCCACTCTGGTGCGATTAAAACAGATTTTCCCCGAACTGGGTTACCACATACACGTACATTTCAATTCCACTCTGGTGCGATTAAAACTTGATTTCCGTATAGGGCTTTCTTTTATCAGGCAAATTTCAATTCCACTCTGGTGCGATTAAAACCGACATCAGCGATTGTCAGATTCGAGCCTGCCCAGATTTCAATTCCACTCTGGTGCGATTAAAACTCAACTGGGATATCCTCGTAGAATAAGCCAAAGCAATTTCAATTCCACTCTGGTGCGATTAAAACCGATTCAGGGACAGATAGCCTTTACTACAGCTTCGAATTTCAATTCCACTCTGGTGCGATTAAAACGAGCAAGGCAGAGTCATATACCCTGCCTTATTCCGCATTTCAATTCCACTCTGGTGCGATTAAAACAGGCAAGCAAGGTCTATGGGCGATCGTGAAGTGGACATTTCAATTCCACTCTGGTGCGATTAAAACCCTAAGCCTGTCACCTACTGTCCCGTATTCAGCCACATTTCAATTCCACTCTGGTGCGATTAAAACCGGCTTTGCACGATCTCGGCATCGTGCGAGCAAAGTATTTCAATTCCACTCTGGTGCGATTAAAACGATTGTCATTGTCCTCAACTTTTGCTGGTTTTAGTTATTTCAATTCCACTCTGGTGCGATTAAAACTCGCTGATGTGATACTGAATCGTATCGTCGATGCAAATTTCAATTCCACTCTGGTGCGATTAAAACGCGAAGGACTCGGATCGTTCGTGACCTTACTACAGATTTCAATTCCACTCTGGTGCGATTAAAACGTCAGCTCTTCTCGAGAGCGTGATCAAGGATTATGTATTTCAATTCCACTCTGGTGCGATTAAAACTAAAGCGGTCTGGGATATTTCGCCCGCGATTGAGGTAATTTCAATTCCACTCTGGTGCGATTAAAACTCGCTGCCTTCAACTCTTCGACTGTAGGATCGTCTTATTTCAATTCCACTCTGGTGCGATTAAAACCGATGCGCAGACTGCGTCTGAGTCTCTTATTCTCTTATTTCAATTCCACTCTGGTGCGATTAAAACTTACGGATTTGCGTATCGCGATGGCGAAAAAAGAACATTTCAATTCCACTCTGGTGCGATTAAAACTCGCTTCGAACTCTTCTTGCAGCTCCTTCTGCCGCATTTCAATTCCACTCTGGTGCGATTAAAACTGCACGCTCTTCGGTTATATTTTTGAGGTATGCTTATTTCAATTCCACTCTGGTGCGATTAAAACAGGGTAAACGCTAATGCCTCTTACAGAAAGGGAATTATTTCAATTCCACTCTGGTGCGATTAAAACTCGCTGCCTTCAACTCTTCGACTGTAGGATCGTCTTATTTCAATTCCACTCTGGTGCGATTAAAACAATGCGTTCGCCGCAGTCACAGAGGATCTGATAAAAATTTCAATTCCACTCTGGTGCGATTAAAACACCATAGCTGGTATTAGCTTGCCTGTATGGGGCTGGCATTTCAATTCCACTCTGGTGCGATTAAAACTATCATGGCTTAGCAATTGAGATGAAGCGAGAAATATTTCAATTCCACTCTGGTGCGATTAAAACCGATGTCCCCGTCAACGTTGTCGTAAACAAAGCCGGAATTTCAATTCCACTCTGGTGCGATTAAAACAAACGTTATGCTGGCACGATTGGCAATATGAGTAGTTATTTCAATTCCACTCTGGTGCGATTAAAACATAGTCGCAAGTATGCTGTCAATGTCAATTGACCACATTTCAATTCCACTCTGGTGCGATTAAAACCCGACACCGAGGAGGTTGAGAAATTGTGGGAGCAGTATTTCAATTCCACTCTGGTGCGATTAAAACCTTCGCTTCGAACTCTTCTTGCAACTCCTTCTGTCGCATTTCAATTCCACTCTGGTGCGATTAAAACCGTGCGGGAATCTTTGCACAAGTTCTATGCAACCCGATTTCAATTCCACTCTGGTGCGATTAAAACGAGCAAGGATCTTGAATCTGTCGACGAGACGACTGTATTTCAATTCCACTCTGGTGCGATTAAAACCGAATATCCATTTGCAGACAATGTTGGCCCGCTCCCATTTCAATTCCACTCTGGTGCGATTAAAACCAACCGAAACTCTCAATCAAGACTGGGAGTTAAATATATTTCAATTCCACTCTGGTGCGATTAAAACCCTTACAGGGGGTCAAAGAACTTTTCTTTAATAAATTTCAATTCCACTCTGGTGCGATTAAAACGATGGGCTTTTAGTAGGAATGAAAACTCTGTATGTACATTTCAATTCCACTCTGGTGCGATTAAAACCATTTGCTGGAGTCGAGTGTCAATACGCTCGTTGTATTTCAATTCCACTCTGGTGCGATTAAAACGAATTCTTGCAGTGAATGCAGTCGGTAATAAGCTGTCATTTCAATTCCACTCTGGTGCGATTAAAACGCATTTAGTTTTATTGTTCCTTTTCGAGTAAAGCAATTTCAATTCCACTCTGGTGCGATTAAAACCTGAACGGACAAGCTTTCGTGTTCCGCGACGGAAAAGATTTCAATTCCACTCTGGTGCGATTAAAACCCGATAGGTTCATTGGTTACCCCTTTCGTATTGTGATTTCAATTCCACTCTGGTGCGATTAAAACAGTTCACATGATAGAATCGATAAGATTGGAAGCACATTTCAATTCCACTCTGGTGCGATTAAAACAGGTATAGCACAACCTGCCGAAGGCGGGACTGAAAAACATTTCAATTCCACTCTGGTGCGATTAAAACGAAAAAAAAGCTTTGTAATATAGTAACGTAATCAACATTTCAATTCCACTCTGGTGCGATTAAAACAGAGGAAGAAAATGGAAGAGCAGTTCGTTTCAATAATATTTCAATTCCACTCTGGTGCGATTAAAACGGTGGAGTAGTAATTGAGGATTTTGAAAGTGTCTTATTTCAATTCCACTCTGGTGCGATTAAAACCATGGCAGATGTATTTATCACCGAAAAGTCAGTTATATTTCAATTCCACTCTGGTGCGATTAAAACGTGGCGTCCACGGTGATGATGTTTTTCGCTTTGCTCATTTCAATTCCACTCTGGTGCGATTAAAACTAGTCTAATACCCCCTTTAATCGAACTAAAATAGAATATTTCAATTCCACTCTGGTGCGATTAAAACCTGCGGGTCGTCGATGAGTTCAATTCGTAGCGTCGATTTCAATTCCCCTCTGGTGCGATTAAAACTCGGCGTGGTCGGCGGGTTCGGTCGAGGGGTTCGGTATTTCAATTCCACTCTGGTGCGATTAAAACTTGAGTGTTCTGCTGGGCTTTCGCCAAGCCCATACCGATTTCAATTCCACTCTGGTGCGATTAAAACGCGATGAGTACCAGTCGCGCAGATGATTTAGGCAACATTTCAATTCCACTCTGGTGCGATTAAAACCATGGCAGATGTATTTATCACCGAAAAGTCAGTTATATTTCAATTCCACTCTGGTGCGATTAAAACGGACATGAATATAGCAAGGGCGGCGGATACATTGGTCATTTCAATTCCACTCTGGTGCGATTAAAACCGGAAGTGAAGCAATTTTTCAGGGCTTCATAGACGTAATTTCAATTCCACTCTGGTGCGATTAAAACCTTATATGCCACTACTGAAACCGATAGCAATTCCAGATTTCAATTCCACTCTGGTGCGCTTAAAACGCATAGCAGCCAGGTCGCCAGCGAATCGCTCCGAGCATTTCAATTCCACTCTGGTGCGATTAAAACCTTATAGCTGTTTGCAACCGACTGTAAAGAAAATCAATTTCAATTCCACTCTGGTGCGATTAAAACAAGTTCAAAATCTCGCATTGCATCAGTTCGAGATCGATTTCAATTCCACTCTGGTGCGATTAAAACGATTGACAAATCGTCTCTTCGAAATACGCAACGTTATATTTCAATTCCACTCTGGTGCGATTAAAACTTTAGTTCGTCAATGGTGTCGAAAGGTTGATACATAATTTCAATTCCACTCTGGTGCGATTAAAACTAAGGGAGATCGAACAATGACAACGATTGACGAACTATTTCAATTCCACTCTGGTGCGATTAAAACTGGGGGGATGTTATAGTAAGCAGGTCTGACCTCTAATTTCAATTCCACTCTGGTGCGATTAAAACATGCGTTGTAGGCACTTTTTCCGCTAAAGTCAATGCATTTCAATTCCACTCTGGTGCGATTAAAACGATAGACGATATCGTCTATGAGATTAACGAATTGAAATTTCAATTCCACTCTGGTGCGATTAAAACAAACACGCCAAACACGCAACGAACACGTAAAACACGCAATTTCAATTCCACTCTGGTGCGATTAAAACCTTCGAAATACGCAACGTCATTGATGACATCATTTTATTTCAATTCCACTCTGGTGCGATTAAAACCTTTACTGCAAGAATTCCCGCCGCTCCGACTGCACCGTATTTCAATTCCACTCTGGTGCGATTAAAACATCCCCTTCAAAAATAAGGAGATAACGTTTCGCTAAAATTTCAATTCCACTCTGGTGCGATTAAAACGGTACGTCAAGTTCTACATCATAGAGACCGACCTACCAATTTCAATTCCACTCTGGTGCGATTAAAACTCCTCGCAAATGCAACACAGCAACTTAACTTCATCACATTTCAATTCCACTCTGGTGCGATTAAAACCGCAGTCGCACAAGCCCGCGCACTCCTGGTCGGCATCATTTCAATTCCACTCTGGTGCGATTAAAACAGGAAAAGAAAAGGAGAGAGTGTGCAAAATATCTAATTTCAATTCCACTCTGGTGCGATTAAAACGGCGATAATAAAGACAGCGGCGAGTGGGGCAAGAATATTTCAATTCCACTCTGGTGCGATTAAAACTTGACGCAAAAACCAGAGATAAAAGGAAATTACGTATTTCAATTCCACTCTGGTGCGATTAAAACGTTAAATCCAGGAGCTTCAACATCTGCGGTACTGATATTTCAATTCCATTCTGGTGCGATTAAAACAAAACTCGTATTGCCTGTTTATCCGCCTGTTCTCACATTTCAATTCCACTCTGGTGCGATTAAAACAGCGCCAGTTATGTTCGCGGAAGCCGCAGTTAGATTCATTTCAATTCCACTCTGGTGCGATTAAAACGGCGATAAGTTTTTTCGTGAATCAGCGTCAGATTGATTTCAATTCCACTCTGGTGCGATTAAAACGCGCTCTGGAGTTATCGCACGACGCGTGACTGAATCAGATTTCAATTCCACTCTGGTGCGATTAAAACACAACCTGAAAATATATTCTTGTAAATTCATCACAACATTTCAATTCCACTCTGGTGCGATTAAAACTAATTGGGAACTATGCTGGTGGACAAGGGATAAAATAATTTCAATTCCACTCTGGTGCGATTAAAACTGCCTGGATTGTCTCTCCAAGTTTCCAGTGGTCGATATTTCAATTCCACTCTGGTGCGATTAAAACCCAATGCCGCAAGAATGGGTTGGCAAAGAACATGAGTTATTTCAATTCCACTCTGGTGCGATTAAAACTTGGTGAAGGGTTGATGATGATGCCGTCGCCTGGCTATTTCAATTCCACTCTGGTGCGATTAAAACCGCTTCGTCGCACACGCCTTGCCAATTCCTTCGCCGATTTCAATTCCACTCTGGTGCGATTAAAACCCGGAGAAGATCCTTAAAAGGTCACTCCTCACACCAATTTCAATTCCACTCTGGTGCGATTAAAACAGGTCTGGGCGATTTATGGGAAGTTTGCGGCGAACGTATTTCAATTCCACTCTGGTGCGATTAAAACTGAAGAACCCGTCGACGAAAATATTGACTGGGCGAAATTTCAATTCCACTCTGGTGCGATTAAAACGGGATTACTTGTTGAGGGCGCTCGCATGGCGCGAGAAGATTTCAATTCCACTCTGGTGCGATTAAAACAGTTCTACTTCACTTTCATCTTGCAGAGGATAATAATATTTCAATTCCACTCTGGTGCGATTAAAACCGTCTCCGACCCAGAGGATTTCTGATGTTGTATCGCATTTCAATTCCACTCTGGTGCGATTAAAACATTGTAGTTGCGATTGTAGCTGTAAGTTTAGTAAAAATTTCAATTCCACTCTGGTGCGATTAAAACTGGCTACAAATGCGTCGGTCGCGCTGAGGAACACGTATTTCAATTCCACTCTGGTGCGATTAAAACCCGATGACTTCCCAGAGGTAGGTGGAAGGGGTTGGGTATTTCAATTCCACTCTGGTGCGATTAAAACCAACCGTCTTCGAGAGTCTCACTCTCAAACTGAACAGATTTCAATTCCACTCTGGTGCGATTAAAACCGTTGAAGGTTTTACGCAAGTTGCATCAACCGTACTATTTCAATTCCACTCTGGTGCGATTAAAACACAATAAGGAGGTTAAAAAATGAAGCTGTTATGGCAATTTCAATTCCACTCTGGTGCGATTAAAACACGCCAAAACTATCTTCAACTGTAAGTGCAAGTTGTTATTTCAATTCCACTCTGGTGCGATTAAAACCCTTCGCCGTGATCTTCTCACGGTCGAGGATCCGTTATTTCAATTCCACTCTGGTGCGATTAAAACAACTTCCTTCAAGATGTGTCGTGCGTTTGCCATCGCTTATTTCAATTCCACTCTGGTGCGATTAAAACACAACAAGCGCCGGCCCGGGCTACAGCGGAAGCGAAGATTTCAATTCCACTCTGGTGCGATTAAAACGTGCCAGGCGCTGACACTGCTGGTTACAAATGCGTATTTCAATTCCACTCTGGTGCGATTAAAACCGCCGGAAGAATCTAAGGCGTACAAACGCAGGCCCTATTTCAATTCCACTCTGGTGCGATTAAAACCGTGCCGCTTCTGCGAAGCGATTGCGACGCAAAGCCATTTCAATTCCACTCTGGTGCGATTAAAACGCCCGCAGTCCATGCGACTGTCTGGTAATCTGTCGCGCATTTCAATTCCACTCTGGTGCGATTAAAACAAGTGAAAGCTATATAAAAGAGCGACTCGCTTTGCTATTTCAATTCCACTCTGGTGCGATTAAAACTTTCGACGACTAGCTATAATGATATTGCTCTTAATTATTTCAATTCCACTCTGGTGCGATTAAAACCGGCATTTCTGCGTCATCGTATTGAGCAATATCGAGAATTTCAATTCCACTCTGGTGCGATTAAAACCAATCCAGAAGTCGCATCGGAAATCTTACAATCTGTATTTCAATTCCACTCTGGTGCGATTAAAACGCACGATGGCGAATATGTCAGGTGAGCCAACTACAAAATTTCAATTCCACTCTGGTGCGATTAAAACCTGAGACATGGCTGAATCCAGGCGCTTCAACGTCCGATTTCAATTCCACTCTGGTGCGATTAAAACAGGATCTTTATAACTGAATCTTCCTTGCCGTTCTTGAATTTCAATTCCACTCTGGTGCGATTAAAACCTGCTCACCACGCCTATTGCCCAGCGCGTCTACCCACATTTCAATTCCACTCTGGTGCGATTAAAACCCACTAACCCACAGGCGGGCAACACTGCCATCATATATTTCAATTCCACTCTGGTGCGATTAAAACAAGTGAAGATAACGCAAATCGGACCGAATCGTTTTTCTATTTCAATTCCACTCTGGTGCGATTAAAACATAAGAGCCATTAAATAAAACATCATAATTGAATCCATTTCAATTCCACTCTGGTGCGATTAAAACGCGGTGGCTTGCTGAGAAAGGCAAAATATACGGTGAGATTTCAATTCCACTCTGGTGCGATTAAAACCCTTTAATGGTCAAGAGATACTTCGTTCTAATACCGAATTTCAATTCCACTCTGGTGCGATTAAAACAGTTGCAGTTGCAATTCTTGCAGATGTTTGGGAATAATTTCAATTCCACTCTGGTGCGATTAAAACGATACAGCAAGTGGTCAAAACATACAGCTCAAATCGTATTTCAATTCCACTCTGGTGCGATTAAAACATTTCAAGTGAACCATTAAGGAGTCGCCGTAAATGAATTTCAATTCCACTCTGGTGCGATTAAAACCTTTAACAACTGCTTAAGTTCCTTGTCCCAGACCGCTATTTCAATTCCACTCTGGTGCGATTAAAACAAACCGTCCGCTCAGTCCATCAGCGGAAAGGAAATAAATTTCAATTCCACTCTGGTGCGATTAAAACTGTACTCAGCTAAAAAGTTAATCTCAAATCCGCACTCATTTCAATTCCACTCTGGTGCGATTAAAACCATTCAGTTACTTTGACCCCTGACCAAATTTATCAATATTTCAATTCCACTCTGGTGCGATTAAAACTCTCTGACAGTGTGCGTGACACGCAAAATTATCTTGATTTCAATTCCACTCTGGTGCGATTAAAACAATTCCGCAGAGTCTTGGTTATGAAGGAACACGTGAATTTCAATTCCACTCTGGTGCGATTAAAACTTAAAAGCCGCCGCATTATTTTCTTCAGTCGCAAGTATTTCAATTCCACTCTGGTGCGATTAAAACGTATAAAATATCCAATGCATCAACTGCATCGTCAGATTTCAATTCCACTCTGGTGCGATTAAAACGTGACCCCAATCTTCTACACCGCTATGGAATCCCTCATTTCAATTCCACTCTGGTGCGATTAAAACCTGAGCTTATGCTCACCTAAAGCCTGTTGCAACAGGCATTTCAATTCCACTCTGGTGCGATTAAAACCAGTTCTCATTTACCGCGAAGCAGACATAAGATAGAATTTCAATTCCACTCTGGTGCGATTAAAACAAATTCGTGCGGGTGATAAAGCATTACAAATAAATAAATTTCAATTCCACTCTGGTGCGATTAAAACGTTATAATCAGCCGCAACGAGAACGTTGTTAGATGCATTTCAATTCCACTCTGGTGCGATTAAAACACGCTTCTAACAAAGTCCCAGCAGCGTCGAAAATATATTTCAATTCCACTCTGGTGCGATTAAAACTCGCATCGTGGATACAAAAACAATGCAGGCAGTCTATTTCAATTCCACTCTGGTGCGATTAAAACCGATGAGACAAATAAACTTCAAACTCTCACGCACGCATTTCAATTCCACTCTGGTGCGATTAAAACCTATCTTGCGTTTGTAGACAAACCGTTCGAAATTACAATTTCAATTCCACTCTGGTGCGATTAAAACTGAAAACGACCGAAGCTTACGGGTCTCAGCAATTAAATTTCAATTCCACTCTGGTGCGATTAAAACTGGATTGACAATTCACGACGCCGCGAACGGGATCGTCATTTCAATTCCACTCTGGTGCGATTAAAACGGGACATGGGGTGCGGTTGCTGGTGGACTGCTCGATTTCAATTCCACTCTGGTGCGATTAAAACTCTCATCGTAAACAGCAAGATATGTGACAACTAATTTATTTCAATTCCACTCTGGTGCGATTAAAACCAAGCACGCAACCAGTCTTAACAAAAAGCTTAAACGAATTTCAATTCCACTCTGGTGCGATTAAAACTAGCTTTTCTCGCTGCGATTCGAGATATGTTGAGGACATTTCAATTCCACTCTGGTGCGATTAAAACCCTTCTCGACGTAGTTTTGTTTGTCTATTACTACGCATTTCAATTCCACTCTGGTGCGATTAAAACCAAAGTCGGTAAGAATACAGTCAGCAATGTTCAAACATTTCAATTCCACTCTGGTGCGATTAAAACCGTCTGCAATGGCGTGTATGTGTATGTGCCAGCCACATTTCAATTCCACTCTGGTGCGATTAAAACTAAGGTTATCCGTGCGTTTAAGCGTCAAAGTGATTAATTTCAATTCCACTCTGGTGCGATTAAAACTTACGGGATTTGTGCACTCACTGCGCACCAGGCGTAATTTCAATTCCACTCTGGTGCGATTAAAACCTGGCTTGGCGGGTTCCCCGCGGTTCGCGAGTGGCTATTTCAATTCCACTCTGGTGCGATTAAAACATACTCGCAAGTATATTGTCAATGTCAACCGACCACATTTCAATTCCACTCTGGTGCGATTAAAACTCGCTGGCGAGGGTACGGGACAGCAAATCCAAGTTCATTTCAATTCCACTCTGGTGCGATTAAAACAAACAGGCTAATTGCTGCACATCATCAGTTAGCACTATTTCAATTCCACTCTGGTGCGATTAAAACAATTGCTCATCCAGTCCATCGGCGGAGAGGAAGTAAATTTCAATTCCACTCTGGTGCGATTAAAACATAAACTCGGTCAAATTCTATAGCAAGATGTTTCTCATTTCAATTCCACTCTGGTGCGATTAAAACGGCATCGATTATCGCGGTAACGCGGGGCTTGCTTTGATTTCAATTCCACTCTGGTGCGATTAAAACTTTTCGACTGCCGTTCCTTTTTCACGCAATGCGATCATTTCAATTCCACTCTGGTGCGATTAAAACTTGACTGCACGATACGTATTTCGCCCGACGCACTCAAATTTCAATTCCACTCTGGTGCGATTAAAACATTCTCGATGCGATGATGCTTGCACTCGAGAAGGACATTTCAATTCCACTCTGGTGCGATTAAAACGCACTTGCAAATTTCACTCCCACAAAGACTAGCACGAATTTCAATTCCACTCTGGTGCGATTAAAACCATACTCTATTTTCTCCGTCATTGTGTCAGAGAAGAAATTTCAATTCCACTCTGGTGCGATTAAAACCCGCAATTGTTATGTGATGTCCGGAGGCTCTGACTAATTTCAATTCCACTCTGGTGCGATTAAAACGGTGAGTGTGCGAGAATTCCAGAGGCATAGGCGTATTTCAATTCCACTCTGGTGCGATTAAAACTATCTTGAGCATCTCACAGAAGTACTAACTGCAGTATTTCAATTCCACTCTGGTGCGATTAAAACAAGAAAAAAATTTTATCCACCGTATAGAGTTGACCAAATTTCAATTCCACTCTGGTGCGATTAAAACCGACATCGGATTAACGATACAACGTCGGAAATATTGATTTCAATTCCACTCTGGTGCGATTAAAACTTTTAAAACTCTTTGGATTCATCGCCGAGAATTTATTTCAATTCCACTCTGGTGCGATTAAAACATAATCCAGAAGTCGCATCAGAAATCTTGCAATCTGTATTTCAATTCCACTCTGGTGCGATTAAAACGCTTGCCTCACAATGTCATAGACTATTTGTTCCTGTCATTTCAATTCCACTCTGGTGCGATTAAAACTCATCGTAAACAGCAAGATATGTGACAACTAATTTATTTCAATTCCACTCTGGTGCGATTAAAACCGATCTTGTGATTGACTTTGAACATCAAACGCTCACATTTCAATTCCACTCTGGTGCGATTAAAACCAATCCAGAAGTCGCATCAGAAATCTTGCAATCTGTATTTCAATTCCACTCTGGTGCGATTAAAACAGATACATACGAAGCAGGTGCTCCAGTCAAAGCAGTAATTTCAATTCCACTCTGGTGCGATTAAAACTATAAGTAGCGGCTCAGCACTCAAAGTCTATGCAAAATTTCAATTCCACTCTGGTGCGATTAAAACACGATTCGGTCCGATTTGCGTTATCTTCACTTTGCGATTTCAATTCCACTCTGGTGCGATTAAAACCTCGCGCACACGGTAAGCTCGCATACGTCACAGACTCATTTCAATTCCACTCTGGTGCGATTAAAACTGGATTGACAATTCACGACGCCGCGAACGGGATCGTCATTTCAATTCCACTCTGGTGCGATTAAAACGGACAAACATATCTTGTAAGATGGGATGTGACAGTATTTCAATTCCACTCTGGTGCGATTAAAACCACGAGTGATCTGCTGTCGCGCGTAGCCATTTGTAGTATTTCAATTCCACTCTGGTGCGATTAAAACCAGGCAGGGAGCGGCGGTAGCAATGTGACTTGCGATATTTCAATTCCACTCTGGTGCGATTAAAACTGCAGATGCAATACTTGAATTTGGCGTCACATTTACATTTCAATTCCACTCTGGTGCGATTAAAACATTTCAGCGTAAACTCGAGTGGGATATTAACTGCAACATTTCAATTCCACTCTGGTGCGATTAAAACCTGCTGTTGATTATCAATATAGATTCAAAGTTGATTTATTTCAATTCCACTCTGGTGCGATTAAAACTATGGGATATTTCGCCCGCTGTTGAGGTGTGAGTAATTTCAATTCCACTCTGGTGCGATTAAAACTGCACATCAACGTTCACGTCGGGCAGCGCAGCCTTAATTTCAATTCCACTCTGGTGCGATTAAAACAAGACTTTCAGAGCTGATTCGAATGGACTTTATCTATTTCAATTCCACTCTGGTGCGATTAAAACTATCTTGAAGACAAGTCGGGCCAACGTTTATTTACTCATTTCAATTCCACTCTGGTGCGATTAAAACCCAGATTGGTCTAAAGCTGTTCGCTGCTGTAACTTATTTCAATTCCACTCTGGTGCGATTAAAACTAAAACATGCTAACCTCGGAGCAAGTGCAAGAATTATTTCAATTCCACTCTGGTGCGATTAAAACTTAAAGTAAGCGAGAAACTCCGCATTGAGTTTATTACATTTCAATTCCACTCTGGTGCGATTAAAACTTTCAGAATGACGTGGATTCCCGTGCGTTATTTTTATTTCAATTCCACTCTGGTGCGATTAAAACCTACATGAAGAACCTGAGCCTGAATTTCGATATAATATTTCAATTCCACTCTGGTGCGATTAAAACCCACGGAACAACGAGAATCTCAGCAGTGTTATACCAATTTCAATTCCACTCTGGTGCGATTAAAACGTAAACGTTACTTCGCCCCGAGCTTGGTACTTCCAATTTCAATTCCACTCTGGTGCGATTAAAACATTCAGAATGTTGAAATAAGAAAGACAGGCAATTTTGATTTCAATTCCACTCTGGTGCGATTAAAACCCAACCAGACACAAGTTATGGAATAAGCATCAGATATTTCAATTCCACTCTGGTGCGATTAAAACTTCCTGTAGTAAGTGGTATATGTGAATTTAAGCCAAATTTCAATTCCACTCTGGTGCGATTAAAACTAATATAGGTCTTCAGCCAACTGCAAATGCTTATATATTTCAATTCCACTCTGGTGCGATTAAAACTCTGCCTCCAGGCCGGTCCGCTCAGCAAGTTGACTTGATTTCAATTCCACTCTGGTGCGATTAAAACGGATAAGGTGGTCGTGCTGGCATTCCTGCACCATAATTTCAATTCCACTCTGGTGCGATTAAAACTGGTCTTGTCGGAGCGGCTTTGTTTATGCTATCACAAATTTCAATTCCACTCTGGTGCGATTAAAACCTCTCATTTTTCTTTACCCTTAGGAAGATATGATTTAAATTTCAATTCCACTCTGGTGCGATTAAAACCCAGTTGCCAGGTAACTGATTTGGCACTGGCAAATATTTCAATTCCACTCTGGTGCGATTAAAACCAGACCCCTTCTTCAGACCAATGTATCCGCCGCCCATTTCAATTCCACTCTGGTGCGATTAAAACTTGGATTTGCTGTCCCGTACCCTCGCCAGCGACAAAATTTCAATTCCACTCTGGTGCGATTAAAACAATGGTTGATTGAACCCTTAAGCTCGTTAATTTATTAATTTCAATTCCACTCTGGTGCGATTAAAACTCCTTACTGACCAACAGATACCGTATTCAGATGAAATATTTCAATTCCACTCTGGTGCGATTAAAACGATCGCGGATACGAGCAATTACGTGCTTGTCTTCATATTTCAATTCCACTCTGGTGCGATTAAAACGATTCCCCATAGGTTTGTAATAAGGGCATAAGTCACATTTCAATTCCACTCTGGTGCGATTAAAACTACTCGCAAGTATATTGTCAATGTCAACCGACCACATTTCAATTCCACTCTGGTGCGATTAAAACTTGAGCTGTATGTTTTGACCACTTGCTATATTTCAATTTCAATTCCACTCTGGTGCGATTAAAACTGAACTCATGCGTCATAATACTGAGCAGATGATGACTATTTCAATTCCACTCTGGTGCGATTAAAACTAGATTAAAAACGATGTCCCGTAATAGATATTATTGTAATTTCAATTCCACTCTGGTGCGATTAAAACAAGTTGCCGCCTATGATTAAAATCATTTTGCCATCATTTCAATTCCACTCTGGTGCGATTAAAACAAACCAATTCTGCCATTCAGCTTGACAGTTGTCAGTTATTTCAATTCCACTCTGGTGCGATTAAAACAGCTTTTCTCGCTGCGATTCGAGATATGTTGAGGACATTTCAATTCCACTCTGGTGCGATTAAAACCGTGAGCAAGTGTGTCCTGTGTGCTTGCTTGAGCGATTTCAATTCCACTCTGGTGCGATTAAAACTTAACTATTCTGCCATTATTATGCCCACGCACGCCATTTCAATTCCACTCTGGTGCGATTAAAACTTAAAGAAAATAAGAGAAACGATAGTTGCAGCTATTTATTTCAATTCCACTCTGGTGCGATTAAAACAAAACCGTTGCCCAGCGTTGTAGTAACGCCGAGCGGTATTTCAATTCCACTCTGGTGCGATTAAAACTGGTGTTGCAAGTCTTGAGGTCCTACCAAAACCCGGATTTCAATTCCACTCTGGTGCGATTAAAACCCGGGCTTTGCATGGAAACAGTTAATGAAAACTCTAATTTCAATTCCACTCTGGTGCGATTAAAACAATCATAAGCATGCAAAAGCCACCACAGGGGGCGAAATTTCAATTCCACTCTGGTGCGATTAAAACAATTAGCGAACGGTATTACGATTACAAACTTACAGGAATTTCAATTCCACTCTGGTGCGATTAAAACGGCATAGCACCATGGTCTCTCTATAATCTTACTACATTTCAATTCCACTCTGGTGCGATTAAAACAAATCAGTTTGACTACAAAGACGAGTATTGTGCAATATTTCAATTCCACTCTGGTGCGATTAAAACCTTCAGTATCCTGTTAATTGCCTTCTCAGTCTCTTACATTTCAATTCCACTCTGGTGCGATTAAAACATGCCCGTTCGAAGATGATCGCGTTCAAGAAAGACAAATTTCAATTCCACTCTGGTGCGATTAAAACGTTTGTTGTAGCGAGCGATGGGTCCGTGACTGCGATATTTCAATTCCACTCTGGTGCGATTAAAACGGAGCTTACAAAAGCGATTCAAGAACTTCTAGTGCGAATTTCAATTCCACTCTGGTGCGATTAAAACGATACTCGCAAGTATATTGTCAATGTCAACGGACCACATTTCAATTCCACTCTGGTGCGATTAAAACAAGAATATCGGTCCTTTCCTCGCCTTCAGCGAAGAAATTTCAATTCCACTCTGGTGCGATTAAAACCCAAACGTATTTATTTTGCCTTTCGCCCCCTATGGATTTCAATTCCACTCTGGTGCGATTAAAACATAATCCCCATAAGTCAATCCTCCATGAACATTAACATTTCAATTCCACTCTGGTGCGATTAAAACCCCCGTCAAAAACCGCTTAAAATATACTCCCTAGCAACTTTTTATGCAACCCAAGGTCGTCAACCAAAGATAATGTAAAAACCCCAGCCCATCGACGATTCATAATTCATCCCCGGCTCATCAGCCTAACTGACCCGTCCGACACGGGGGAACAAGCTGTTATATTACGTTCCCAATAGGATTTTTCTCCAGCCCAATTATCTTCCTCTCAAGATACTTGCCGTCCATGCAATACACTATGATCGAATCTTTGTCAGGCTTCATCATCTTCTTCGCCTTCATCAGTAATTCCTCCATCTGCCCCTCTGTTAACTCTCCTTCGAAGACTGAGTTCTGTACCCAATTTAAATAACCGCGGAATAATTTAAGCATCTTGCCCACCCTCTTTTCTTCAACGTCATAAACCGTTATATAATACATGCCATATACCTCCTTTCACCACCATATTTGAAATGGCTCGTATTCTTTCTCACCAAGGAGATGCTTCACAAGCTTGTAGCACTCAAGTCGTATTAGTGTTCTGTACGAAACCGACCTTTTCAGACCACGATGCTGGATTGTTGTCTGGAGCCTATCTTCAAATTCTTTTATAAAGC
>Ga0078972_1006916_pt1 | contig 26089 bp, 24 predicted proteins | sample YelNatPaOPGAMG01_FD_67568 | JGI IMG/M metagenome (GOLD analysis project Ga0078972, IMG submission 67568) | Hot spring thermophilic microbial communities from Obsidian Pool, Yellowstone National Park, USA - OP-RAMG-01 (SPADES assembly) (version 2) | ecosystem: Environmental > Aquatic > Thermal...
AAAAAGAACCGCCGTTTTGTTTACCGTCAATACCTTAATAAGTTTAGTCGTGATAAAGTCGTCTAAATTTTTATAAATAAGAATAGTTCCTTATAAAATTATCTATTCTCCACCAATAAAAGCAAGTAGTTAGGGGTTAGGATAGTTAGGGAGTTAGGTAAGTTAGGAAGTAAAAAACGAAAATAACGAACTCAACGAAATTAACGATAAATAGGGACGGTTCCTTGGGAAATTAATTATTGCTACCCAATAAGTTATAAGTGTCTGAATTTGAAAAGTAAAATAACCCGCCTCTAATTTTTGTCCTTCTACGCCATTAACAAGGAGACGATGGTATGGCTTTTAGAGGATTAATTCGCACAGTAACTTAATTTACGAAAAGGGGGTCAACATAGGCTTAAGGCCGAATTTTGGTGTTGTTTATTTGTAATCTGTGGTAAAATAATCAGTCTCGCCCTTAAAATAAAAAGGACCGCTACGTAAATGCAAAGAAATATTTCTTGATGTGGGGATACTTTTATTGTAAACTATTGATAGGATTAAAGTAGGTGAGAAACGGTTTTGTTTTTTTACTGTGGATTGGTGGGATAAGACACTATCGCTTGTAGATAATATTTCCCGTGAAATTCTTTGCTATGTGCTTCATTTTGATAAGAGCAGTGAAATAGAAGATGTGTTAAAAAAGTTATAGGAGGTGCAATATGCCTAAGAAAAAGTGGCAGAAGCCAAAGCTGATTGTATTAGTAAGAGGCACACCGCAGATGAGTATTTTGCAGGCTTGCAAATCAGACTCTTCTTGTTGTTTTCGAGGAGACAGCTCTGATAGTTCAACTGTAACGGAATCATAACAACCTCTCGATTAATGTGAGTTTAGGTAACCTCTCCGGTTAAAAGTAAGAAGGTAACATTTTCTTTCTCTAAAGATTATTTATACCATCATAGAATGACAACCCAAATATATATTACAAAAAATCCAGCATATAAAGCAGTTTTATGGAAAACTAAAACTCCATTTTTTTTGGCCAAATTAGATGTAGAACTTACTGAACGCTGCAATAATAACTGTATTCATTGTTGTATAAATTTACCGGCTGATGATGTCAAGGCAAAAAGAAAAAGAACTTTCTACCCAGGAAATAAAAAATATCTTAAGTGAAGCGTTCTCATTAGGTTGCCTGACTGTAAAATTAACCGGAGGCGAGCCACTGTTAAGAGAAGACTTTGAAGATTTATATCTTTTTATAAGAAAATTAGGCATAACCGTCTTACTCTTTACCAATGCGACCTTAATCACTCCCAAGATAGCAAAGTTATTTAGCTATATCCATCCCTTACAAAAGATAGAGGTTAGTGTCTATGGCATGAAGAAAGAATCATATGAGGCAGTAACCAGAACTGAAGGTTCATTTAAGGCCGCCTTCAGAGGCATTGATTTATTATTAGAGCATAAGATTCCTTTTGTGGTTAAGAGCGCACTATTGCCTTCTAATAAAGCTGAAATTGAGGAATTTGAATCTTGGGCTCTAACTATACTCTGGATGGATAAGCCGCCGACTTATTCTATGTTTTTGGACTTACGTTGCAGAAGAAATGGCGACAAAAATGAGCTGATTAAAAAACTTAGAGTTTCGCCTGAAGATGGTTTAAAAATCTTAAGCCGCAATAGAGAACGATATCTAAAAGAGATGAAGGAATTCTGCTCAAAGTTTATGCGGCCTGCAGGCGATAAACTTTTCTCCTACGGTGCTGGTTGTGCTGGCGGCTGCGTGGATGCATACGGTTTCTTTCAACCGTGCATGATGCTCAGGCATCCGGATACGGTTTATAACCTTAAAGATGGTTCTCTCAAGGATGCGTTAGCTAATTTTTTCCCTAAGTTACGCGAAACCAGAGCTACTAATTCTGAATATTTAGTGCGCTGCGCCAGGTGTTTCTTAAAAGGTCTCTGCGAACAATGCCCGGCAAAGTCCTATATAGAACATGGCACATTAGATACGCCGGTGGAGTATTTTTGTGAGGTTGCGCATGTCCAGGTAAGGTTTTTAGGTTTATTAGAAGAATGGGAAAATGGTTGGGAGATAACAGATTGGAAGGAAAGGATCAATAGATTTGTTAAAAAAGAACAGGGGGCAGTACATGAAAACAGAAATTAATATCAATAAGGTTTATACCCTTTCAGAAAATATTGTGGCCAGAGATATCCAGGGAGAGCTTATCATTGTCCCCATTACATCAGGCATAGGAGATTTCGAGGACGAGATATTTACCCTGAATGAAAGATACTGTTAACTTAAAATGAAAAACACTGAAAACCATCTGTCTGGTAGAATAGGTTTAAATCCTGCTACTTCAGCCGGTGTCTTAAGCCTAAGTGAAATATGCGGTCTGAAGTAGTTATAGTATACAAAATAAATTGTCAAAAAGCAATAGGTAGAATAAAAGGATTTAAATCCCCTTGTTCTTTTAAAACGTGTCTTTAAGGTACCAAAGAAGCGCTCTATAAGGTTATTGCTTAATTTAACACTAAACTTCTCTACAAAGATATGCTTTTTAGTCAATCTCGGCTTTATATTAGTAAGTTCTTTGTTAGAAGAGGTGTCTATCTGAGATGAGTCTGTTGGGTTTAAAACCTGCTTTCTCTATAGCTAATCTTAAGACTTTAACTGCTGCTTCAATGCTTCTTGTCTTAGATAGATACCAAGCAATAACAAATCTGGATTTATGACAAAGAACAACATATATCCAGTGTTTTTTGCCATTGATTTTAATAACCGTTTCATCGATATGCCAGGTCTTTGATAACTTAAGGCTAACTTTATCGGTATATTGGCTAAATAAACAAGCAAACTTTCTTGACCACTTGATTATAGTAACATTAGAGACTTTAATGCCAAGTTCAAAATAAAAGTTCTTTGATATATCTCTTAAAGGATAGCCCAAATTCATAGCATAACCTAATAGCCCTAAGGATGACTTCCTTAGGATAGCGCATCCTCTGGAAGTTAGCTTTACCAAAAGAGATTCTTGAGAGATAGTCCAAGACTTCTTCTGGGATGCTATAGAGATTAAACTTATGATTGCATCTTTTGCAACGCAATCTTTTAAAGTATTTACGCCATTTGTAGATTTCCATACGATGATTACATTTAGGACATTTTGGCATCCAGGGATATTTAATACGCTCTTTACCATAACCATCGCTGATTTTAAACTGACGCTTGCATCTTTGATACTGATACTTCTGTTTTTTGGTTTTGGGATCTTTCCCAAAACGATAAAGTTCTTTTGAATTACATCTTGGACACTTAACCATACACCACACCTCCTTTCTGGTAGCCCCTCCTTAGGGGAGGGAAGGTTAAATTTATTTAATCTATTCTACCAGAAGAGGTTGTGGTGAGAATAATCATATTAAGTTAACAGAAACAAAAAATTAGGGGAGGGTAGAAAGGAAACATTCTTTATAAAATTAATTATTGCTACACAATAAGTTATAACTTCTCAATTTAAAAATTTTTTGACTTTCTATAATGGATAGCCCTCAGGTAAGTTTTATTACTGTAAACTATAACGGTAAAAAATTCTTAAAAATTTGTCTAAATTCTATATTGGCTTTAGATTATCCTCAAGAGAAATTAGAAATTATCGTGGTGGATAACTCTTCTCAGGATGGCTCAGGAGATTTTATTAAGCAAAACTATCCTCAGGTAAAACTTATAAAAAACCCCCTTAATAATTATTGTACCGCTAATAACTTAGGTATAAGAGCAAGCAGGGCAGAATATATCGCCTTAGTTAATAATGATGTAGAATTAGATAAGTATTGGTTAAAAAACTTACTTTCGGTTATTCAGAAAGATGAAAGGATTGCGGGAGCTACCGGAAAGATTCTTTTATATAATCAAAGGATAAATTCTACAGGACATAGGAGATTAGCGGGCTTTTACTGGCAGGATAGAGGTTTTGGCAAAAAAGATAATTCACTTTATGAAAAAATTGAAGAGATAGAAGGACTCTCCCATTGCGCCTGTCTGTATAGAAAAAGTTCTTTATTAAAAGTGGGTCTTTTGGATGAAGATTTTAATATGTACTTAGAGGATGTGGATATGTGTTTAAGGTTAAGAAAAAAAGGTTATAAAATCTACTATAGCCCTGAGGCGCTCTGCTATCATCAGCTCCACGGAAGCGCCAAAAAGAGTAAGATAAAATATTTCTATGAGCGCAATCGCTTACTTTTGGTAGCCAAACATTATCCCTTACAGCTTAAAGAGGCAATCTTTGATGGGCATTTTTTTTCTACGGTAGAAAGGTTAGATAAAAAATTTTTATTTTCAGTTTTAGACCAGATAAAACAAAAGACTAAGCAAAATATCCCTTTAGAATCCTTAAAAAACAATATTGAAGAGTTCCAAAAGAAACATAAACTCCGTATATTTTTTATGCGATTAATCTATAACCTTTTATACTATATAGAGATAAATAGATTAATTCCTCCGATAATTAAAAAGTTTTTCCTCAATAAAAATAAGCATAGGTATATATAACCTAAAAGATTAAAAGCGTATTTTCTTTGCCATTTTTTTCATCAACTTTATTATTTTCCTCATCATAAATTTCAATCACTTTACCGATAAGGTTATCTTCATCAAATAACCCGCCTAAAACTTGACTATCCCCTCTATGTAAAAAGAAGTATTTTTTATTTAATCTAAATTTTCCGATTATACGATGGCAGATTAGTTTTTTTGAAAAAAAATAACTACATCACCACAGACGATTTCCTTTATATCTACAGGAATCGCTTTTACCTTAAAGCCAGTTCTTAAGGTTGGATACATACTATTTCCATCTAAGGTAAAGGTATCATTATTTAAATTAAGAGAAAGTCTATATACCTGAGTAGCTAATTTATCTTTTAACATTTAAGGATTATTTTTTTATGATATAAATCTTGAATAAAATTCTTTAAGTCTTTTTTTAACGTATCCTCATCTACATTAAATTCTTTAACTAAACTCTCTTTTATTGTTCCTAAAGTATTTTTCCCATTAATCAGTTCCCAGATTCTAAAGGATACTTCATTATCCAGATAATAGATACATTCATTTTTTGTGTTTAAAGGTGAGATGATAATCCCTTCCTCAGTTTTTATATCCTGGATTTTGGGATTTTTCTTAAAAATATCCTCCTCCTTAAAGATTAATTTTTTAGACATAGAACCATCCTTTTTAAATCTCTAAGTGATTTTTTATTTTTTAAATTATAAGTAAAATCAGGGATAAAGCTTATATTTTTTTCTTTGATGAGTTCATTTAAAGATTTAAGAAGCTTTCTTTTAGGGTGTATCCAATGTTTAGTTAAATGAAGTAGATTATCGTATTTTTTTTCTTCTAAAAAGATTATATTTTTAAGATAAAGAGAGCGGTATTCTAAATTTATATTTAATCTTTTTAGGTCCTGTTTTGTAAAAATATTAAATTCATAATTTTTTTCAATTATACGATTTTGCTTAAAATCCCATTTTAAGGAGGAGAAATTTTTACGAAAGTCAGTAATCTTTATAAGGTAGCGAAAAGGGAGGATTTTAAAAGATTTTTTTTCAATTAAAACTGGCTCATCGGTTAATATTTTCCCACCCCAAAGCCCAGCTAAAAAACATAAACTTGACTTTCCACTTCCCGCATCTCCTAAAACCATTGTTGCTTTACCATTAAAAGAAAATGCTGATGCATGAAAGATAAAATAATTATCTTTTATAATTCTTAAAATTTTACTTTCTAATCTTATAAATGCCTTTAATACCTCTTGGGAATCAGAAGGATTTTTTAAGATAAAAGAGAAGGTTAAATGATCAGGAATTTTGTCTTTTAAAAATAATAAATTTAAGCCATTTTCAATATAATCTTTTAAAATTAAAGAATTGGTGAGGATAGTCAATTTTTTATCTAAAAAATTAAGTTTAAAAATCACTTAAGCTTATAGTATAATAAATCAACGATGTTTAAAGAAAACAAAATAGAAGAATTTATTCTTATTTCTCTTTTGCCTAAGTCAAATTCTTCTCAAAAAGATAGGTTAAAGGACTTAATTACTCAAATCTCTCATTGGGATAAATTAATAAAGATTTCTCGTCTTCAAGGTATAGCATCTTTATTATATTATAATCTGGATAAATTGCAAATCTTAAGTCATCTTCCCCAAAGTATAGTAAGTTATTTAAAAGAGGCCTATCTTAATAACCTTATAAAAAATGTATATTTATGGAAAGAATTTATCGAATTTTTAGATTTGGCTAACCAGAATAAAATTAAGTTGGTTCCTTTTAAAGGCATTGCCCTTTTTGAAAGCATCTATCCGGATCCCGGGATGCGGAGTTTTTCAGATATTGATATTTTAGTTAAAGAAAAAGATATTCCCCAACTTAAAAATTTAATTTTAAAAAGAGGCTATAGAGAAAAAAAACAGAGAGACGGATTTCTATTTATAAAATCGCTCCTTAAAAATATTGACTCTATTTTAGAATTTCATACTACCTTTGTTCCTGCCCGGCCTTATAAGGTCTGTATACCTAATCTCTGGGAAAGGCTTAAGGAGAAAAATCTTTATGGCAAAACGATAACCCTACTTTCTTATGAAGATACATTTTTATCTTTAGTTTTTCATTTAAGAAGACATACCCGGATTTTGATTTTAAAACTTATCCATGATATTGCAAAGTTTCTTTCTTTATACGAAAATAATCTTGACTGGGATTATATCTATAATTTAGCTAAAATTAACCATATTAAGAATGCAGTTTATTTTTCCCTTTATATAAGTAAGGAGCTTTTGGGTGTTTCTGTATCCTTAGAAATTATCTCTAAGTTTAAGCCTTGTTATGTAGTCGAGAGGTTAATGTATCGCTGTGTAAATAGAAATAATTTTTTTAAAAGAGATTTTTTTAGAGGTTATTTTTTAAGATTACTTTTATTCGATAGATGGTTAGATATCTTTTTTTATTTATACCGCCTAATTAATAAGCTATGCGCATAGCCTTATATTATCCCTGGATTTATTTAAAGAGTGGTGTGGAAAGAACGATTTTAGAATTAAAGAGAAGAAGTAAACACCGATGGCAGATTTTTACTTCCCATTTTGAGCCTGAAAATACCTATCCTGAATTTAAGGATATAGAAGTTATACAGTTAAAAAGGGTTTCGGTTAAGCGTTCCTATTTAGAGGTCTTTAAAGCAGGGTTAAAGATTTTTTTTCAGAAGATAGACCTAAAGGATTTTGATTGCCTTTGGGTACATAGTGAAGGGTTAGGTGATTTGATTACTTTTAGAAACCATAAAAAACCGGTAATCTGTTTCTGCCATACCCCTTTAAAAATAATTCACGATCCCTATATGCAAGCAGTTTACTTAAAAAATAATCCCTTTAAAAGACCTTTATTTATTTTATTCTCTTATCTTTTTAAATTTATAGATAGATTAGCCTGGAAGAACTATACCTATGTATTTGCGGTAAGCCAAGAGGTAAAAAAACGCATCTTAAAAGCAAAACTTATTTCTCCGGAGAAAATTGAGGTAATCTACAGAGGAATAGATTTAGAAAAAATAAAACCCACCTGGATTTATGAACCCTATTTTTTTCATCCCGCAAGAATCAAATGGTGGAAGAATATTGAATTAGGGATTGAAGCATTTGACCTCTTTCAGAGAAAAAACCCTAAATTCTATAATTTTAAATTAATTATTGCGGGGCAACTCGATAGAGGAAGCAAAGACTATTATCAGAAATTAATTAAATTAGCCAAAGCCAACTCCGATATCCAGATCATACTTAATCCTTCCGAGGAAAAAATTCATAATCTCTACAAAAATTCTTATGCGGTCTTAAATACTACCTTAAATGAGGATTGGGGCCTGACTATACTAGAAGCTATGGCTTATGGAAAACCAGTGATTGCGGTAAACCAAGGAGGTCCTAAGGAAAGTTTGCTGGATAAAAAAACCGGTTTTCTGGTTGAGCCTTCAGCAGAGGCTTTTAGTCAGGCGATGAAGGTCTTGGCAGAGAATAAAGATTTAGTGATTGAATTGGGTAGAGAAGCCCGTTTAGAATCCTTAAAATACAGTTGGGATAATTTTATAAAAAGGGTAGACGAATATATCGATAGTTTATTAACTTAACTTTAAAAAATACAGGCTTCTGATTAGACTAAAGGATTTTCCTAAAAGAGAAAATAACTAAGGAAACAAGAGGAACTACAAAGGAATAAAAAATAATTTTTGCCAGAATGATTTTTGGTTTTAGGCTTTTATTAAATTCATCGAGATAGTGAATAAGATACTCTTTTCTACCGATAAGATAACTAAGTCCTCTCCTTATATCCTGGGGAAATAGATCAAAGAATTTTTCTAAGTAGTATAATTTTCTATATCTTATCATAGGGCTATATTTATTTAAAAAATCGTTAGCGGTCCTTAAAAATACCATCTTTAAAAGACGACTGTATAAATTAAACAATTTTTTTTCTTCGGATATTTCTCCAACAATTTTTAAATCTTTTAGGTTTTTATTTAAAAGTCTTCCCCTTAATTCTAAGACCGAAAGGGGAATTTCCTTTTCGGTAAAGTATATCCTATTTACTACATCAAACATCACCCATTTATTTAAATCTTTAATATACACCTCTACCACCGTATGCCCAAAGCTCTCTAAGCCATCATCTCCTTCTAAAGTCCAAAGCCTTGCTTTAAATCCTATACTGGCAAGATAGGTAGAAAAGATAATCGAATAATGAAAACAGTTTCCTTTTCTTCCTTCTTTTATCTGTTTTAACATATTATCAGGACTATTCCAGATTACTCTTTTAAAAGAGGAGACTTCTTTACCTAAACCCATAACATAATTGGCGACACTTAAGATTTTTTCTAAATCGCTATTTTTTTCTTTTATTAATTTAGATAGCTCATCCTTAAAAAGGTCTAACTTTGGACTGGAAGGTTCAAAATAAAAATATTTAGGTGGTTGATCCGGATGCCAATAGAAATCAGAGAAAGTTTTAGATTCCATTATATTCCACAGCGCCAAGCGCCAGAAACTGTGTTCTTTAAAAAGACCGATAATTACTAAATTAAATAAGATCAGGTTTAAAATAAATATGATAGGTTTTCTTTTTTTACCTAAGGCCATTTTTACTGGATATACCCCAAAGAACGCATCATTTCTTTTATCTTTGCCTCATCCTCAGGTGAACGTATCGGCCTGGAGGGTTTTTCTATTTTTTCTTTTTCATAGGTATCGATATACACACCATTGATTTCTTCTGGGGGGCCAAGTTACCCTGTGGCCAATTACTCCTACCTTTCTTTTAAATTCACTTAGGATATTCCAGAGTTTTTTAGTTTTTATTAGATTAGAGGTAGGTGTAACTAATTCTTGCGTATCAGGGTCCTTCATTAGCTGAGCAGTAATTCCATGTTTATCCAGAGATTTTCCTGTAAAGATGCTCGTCCAGATAGTTTCGCTCGCCAAAGGGAAAAATGATTGTAAATTACCCCAACTGCCTTTCTGGATAAGTTTTTTAAATATCGGTAGTTTATCTTCCTTAAAATCCGCACCATCTATACTGATAAGTAAGATTTTGTTTTGTGGATTTCTCTTAGAGAGGATAAAAAATAGAAATAATATAATAATAAATATGAATAAAATTAATTTTTTGTTCATTATGGTATGATTTTATGTTAAAATTATATCAATGTCAATGAACTTATTGGATTCAGGAAAAATAAAGATTTTTTGCTTTATTATTATTTTTTTATTCTACATCTCTTTTATACCTGAATCGGTTCAGAAAAAATACCCTCTCTATAAGAAATTATATTTATGGGGTTTATTTTTATTTCTATTGATATATAAAAAAAGAGAGATAAAATTTTTCTTTGATAAAGATAGTATATTCTTAGGGTTATTTCTGTTTTCTCTTTTGGCGGGTGTTTTTTCTGCTCAGAATAAAAAAATAGCCATCCAGACTTATACCGATATATTAATTATTTTCCCTATCTTTTATCTAATAAAAGAAATTTTTGCTTATAATAAAGATTACGGTCTTCGCTTAATACGCATTTTCTGTGTCTTCGGCCTAATAGTGGCAGTGATTGGCTTTTTAGAATTTTTATTTAGAAAGAATATCTTATATGAGTATCTTTTTGAAAGCCCCTATTATTTAATATACATGCAAGATATTATTCCTCGACCCTTATCTACACAATCCCATCCCGCTGTATTAGCTACCTTTTTGTTGGTATGTTTTTGTTTTAATCTTTTTCTGTTTAAGAATAGAGCTAATTTCTTTAGGCTAATTTTTTTAATCTCATCAATAATAACTTTAACCGTATTAACTTTAACTTTTTCACGGGGTGCATTTTTAGGTTTGGTGGGTGCGATTTTATTTTATCTCTGGCATAAAAATAAGTCGTTGGCAGGATTATTTTTCATAATTTTTCTTTTAATAGTGACTCTATGTTCTTTACCAACCCCTCTCCAGACACTTAAGCGTTTTGGGATACAAGGTATTTTTTATGGTCGAGAGTTCACTTCTATTTTTTCTCCTTATAGATGGGAACGTTTAAAAATGTCCTTTAGGATGTTTAAGGACCATCCGTTTTTGGGTATAGGTCTTGAGCACTTTCGAATAAAATTTGACCAATATTATATTTCTAAAAACGAACCTGTACCCTATAATATTAAAATAGCGGATAATATGTACCTTACGCTTTTAGCAGAGACAGGTCTAATAGGATTTATGGGTTTTGTTTTATTTATTTTCTTTCTATTTAAAAATGGGATAACGTATTTAAAAAAGTTAGCAGGTTTATATAAAGAATTACTTTTGGTTTCTCTTTCCGCCTGGATAGGGATTTTAATAAATATGACAGGATATGAACTTCTTTACTGGCGTAGTCCTTATGCACTTTTCTGTATTCTCTGTGGGATAATTGCTTCAAATTTTTAAGCAGGATTTTAAAATGAATTGCCAAAATAAAGCAGTTTACGTGGAGGATACATTTTTTAGTTTAGCGCTCCATAGGAGAAGGTTGTCGGAAGGATATAAGATAATTGAATATCTCATAAGATATCCTTTTAGTATCTCTATGAACTTTATTACAAGAGAAATTGCCGAAAGGATTGTAATCAATTTTTATGCTTTCCGCTATAGAAGTTTTTAATCTTACAAAATATTTTTCTATCCGAAAAAGTCTTAAAGAGATTATCTTTAGCCCTTTTAAGAAAAAAAATAAAAAATTAGTTCTGGATAATGTAGGATTCGAAGTAAAACCCGCTACCATTTTTTGTCTTATCGGTCCTAATGGTGCAGGAAAGACTACTTTAATAAAGATATTAGCAGGGCTTATTTTGCCGGATTTAGGAAAAGTAAAAGTTTTAGGCTACGACATAATTAAAGAAGAATTAAAGGTTAAAAATTCTATCGGATTATTTACCGGTGAGGAACGCAGTTTCTATTGGAGGCTTACCGCCAGAGAAAATTTAGAGTTTTTCGCCTCCCTTTACAATCTTTCTAAAAAAGAGAGAGAAAAAAGGATAAATGATTTAAGTCGACTTTTAAAGGTAGATAATCTAAATATAAGATTTCAGGAATACTCCACCGGAATGAAACAGAGGATTGCTCTCATCAGGTGTCTTTTAAATGATCCCAAGTTAATCCTGATGGATGAGCCTACCAAGAATTTAGACCCTTTGATAGCTAATGAGTTGAGGAATTTTATAAAGGATGAGCTGGTAGAAAGGCAGGGGAAAACTGTATTTTTTTGCACCCACAATTTAAAGGAAGCGGTTTTTTTAGGAAAGTATCTGGCCATTATGGATAAAGGTAAGATAAAGGCTTTAGGGACAATTGAAGAAATTAGAAAACAGGCAGGATTTTCTCAAGATATAGATATAGAGGAGATCTTTAGGTTCTATGTCCATCAATAAACTGTTTGCTTTTGTAATACGTGATTTTAAGATAGAGACGAGTTACCGCTTATTTTTTATTTTGCGTTTTGTCCGCATATTTATAGGTATCCTTACCTTTTATTTTATTTCCCGACTTTTTAAAAATATAGGTTCGGTTTACCTTAAAGATTACGGAGGAGAATACTTTCCCTTTGTCCTTTTGGGATTAGCTTTCTCTGAGTATCTTAATGTAAGTTTAAGGACATTTTCTGAAAATATCCGTCATGAGCAGTTAACCGGAACATTGGAAGCGATATTAGCCACACCCACTTCTTTGGCTACCTTTGTAATCGGTTCAAGCCTTTGGAATTTTATCTTTGCTACTATAAATGTAGGATTTTATATATTTTGCGCGGTTCTATTTTTTGGTCTTAATTTAAGTCAACTGAATTTAATGTCCGCAATAATTATGTTGATATTGACCCTTATTTCTTTTTCCAGTTTAGGGATTATCTCTGCAGGTTTTATTCTGGTATTAAAAAGGGGAGATCCTTTAAGTTGGTTTTTAGGTATGTCCTTTGGATTTTTGGGAGGAGTGTATTTTCCCGTAGAGATATTACCGCCTTTTCTTAAGGTATTCTCTTATCTTCTACCCGTTACCTATAGTCTTAGAGGGATAAGGCTGGCTTTTTTGAAAGGCTATAATCTTAATTTATTACGCACAGAGATAGGTGTATTATTTTTGTTTTCGATTTTTTTGTTTCCTTTAGGGATCTGGATTTTTAAATTGGCTTTAAAGAAAGCCAAACTCGATGGCAGTCTCACCCATTATTAATCAATTTTTTTAAAAAAAAATATTGACAAAGAAAAATTATTGTGATAGATAGATATAAAACAATTTTTTAGGAGGAAAAGGATAATAAATTGAAAAACAGATGATAAGGGCTCAAAAATAAAAAACAGAGCCCTTATTTTTTTGTTAACCTAAAAAATCTATTTAAAAAATGAAGAAAATATGCGTCGGATTAACCTATGATTTAAAAACTGATTATAAATTTAGAGAAAATGATCCTCTCGATGCTAATGCGGAATTTGATTATCCCCAAACTTTAGAGGATATCGTTTCTGCATTAGAAGAATTGGGATTTAAAACAAAGAAGATCGGTAATGTCCATAACCTTTTAAAAAATTTAAATAATTTAGATGTAGATATTGTTTTTAATATTGCGGAAGGGAAAGATACGCGCAATCGCGAATCCCAGGTTCCTATAATTTTAGAGACATTAGGCATCCCCTATGTAGGTTCGGATGGACTCACCTTGGGTATAACCTTAGATAAAGTTACTACCAAAAAGATATTGATTGCGGAAGGAATACCCACCCCTAAATTCTTTGAAGCAAAAACTCCTGATTATATAAATGTGGACCATTTAAGATTTCCCTTAATTGTTAAACCTCGTTACGAAGGCTCTTCTAAAGGTTTAGATGAAAAGGCAAAGGTAGATAATGAATCCGAATTAAGAAATCGCATCAATTATATAATCTCTACTTACCGACAACCCGCTTTGGTGGAGGAGTTTATTCGGGGTTGGGAATTTACGGTAGCGATTGTGGGAAATGAAAATCCAGAGGTTTTTGCTCCGGTTCAGACAAAGATTGATGGAAGAGAAAAAGTAGGAGATTTATTTTATACATTCCAACATTTAATCGAACAGGAAAGGATTGAGTATATTTTCCCTCCGCTTATTAGTGAAGATTTACAAAAAAAGATGATGGATATTGCTTTAAAGGTTTATGAGATTTTGGATTGTCGGGATTTTGGTAGGGTTGATTTTCGGATGGATGAAGAAGGAAACCCTTATGTTTTGGAGATAAACCCTTTACCCTGCTTATCCAAGCACGATGCATTTAATATTATTGCAGAAGAAATTGGTATTGGTTATACTCAGATGATTGGAAAAATTATATTCAGTGCCTTAAAGAGGTATAAACTGAAGGAATAAAATTGGATAAATCATCTTCCAGTATAGAAGAAAAACAGATCCTTTTCGAAGAGCAAACTCTACCTTTAGCCATCCGTAAGATCCGCGATTATCAAGAGATAAAACTCTTTAAAGATGTAAACCCTTTAGATTGGGAGGATTGGCACTGGCAGATAAAGAATAGGATTTTAACTAAGGAGGTACTTTCCAAAATTATAAATTTAACTAAAGAAGAAGAAAAAGGAATAGAGAACGCTTCAGGAAGATTAAAGATGGCCATTACCCCTTACTGGGCTTCGCTTATGGACCCGGATGATCCAAATTGTCCTCTGCGCAGACAAGCGGTTCCTACAATTTATGAGTCGATTGTTGGCCCGCATGAGATGATCGACCCTTGCGCCGAAGACAGAGATATGCCTACACCGGGATTGGTGCATCGTTATCCGGACAGGGTTTTATTTTTAGCCACTGAGCAATGCGCGATGTATTGTCGACATTGTACCCGACGGCGTCGGGTCGGTGAGGATAAGGAAGATTTAGATATAAAGACCCGTTTAGATAAAGCTATAGAATACATCAAAGCGAATCGAAAGATCCGGGATGTTTTGATTTCGGGAGGAGACCCTTTAATTTTAGAAGATGAGATTTTAGAAGAGATAATCAGAAGATTTAAAGAGCTTAACCAGATAGAACTTTTAAGGTTAGGAACGCGCGTTCCGGTAAGTCTTCCCCAACGTATCACCCCTAAATTAATCAATATGTTAAAGAAATATTCTCCTCTATGGATAAGTATCCATTTTAATCATCCCAAAGAGATAACCAAACGCTGTAAGATTGCCTGTGATATGTTAGCGGATAGCGGAATTCCTTTAGGAAGTCAAACTGTACTTCTAAAGGGGATAAATGATCGACCCTATATAATGAAAAAACTTATGCACGAATTATTAAAAATAAGGGTAAGACCTTATTATATCTATCAGTGTGACCCCGTAAGAGGAACATCCCATTTTCGCACACCCGTTGCAGTAGGGATAAATATTATGGAAAAACTGCGGGGACACACTTCTGGCTATGCGGTTCCCACCTATGTGATCGATGGTCCAGGCGGAGGAGGCAAAATTCCCGTTGGACCAAACTATATTCTCTCCCAGGCAAAGGGTAAATACGTCCTGCGCAATTATAAAGGCAAAATCTATACCTACATAGAATAGTTTTATCTTGACGCTAATCTATTTTTCTCATATAATATAATCCTTAAAAAATTTATAGAAAGGATAAACGATGGATATTCAGAACAAAAGAAATATTGCTTTGGTAGGGCATGCCCAATCAGGAAAGACCAGCCTTTCAGAAAGCCTACTTTATTTCTGTAAAGCTACTTCCCGTAAAGGAACGATTGCGGATGGCACTACCGTAAGTGATTATAGCTTTGATGAGATTGAAAGAAAACACTCCATAAATGCAAGTTTTTTATTTTGCGATTTTGAGGGTATAAGGATACAACTTATCGATACTCCCGGTTATGCGGATTTCTTTGGGGAAGTAATTTCTTCTTTATATGCTGTGGATAATGCGATTGTCGTAGTGGATGCTACTACGGGAGTAGAGGTAGGAACAGAAAAAGCTTGGCAGTTACTTGAGGAGTTAGGTTTAAGTAGGATTATCTTTGTAAATAAAATGGATAAAGAAGGAGCGGATTTTGAGCGTGTCTTTAAAGATATAAAAGAAAGGCTTTCTAAAAAAGCAGTAGTTTTAGATTCCCAAAATAATAGTGAGTTAATGGAATTGGCTGCAGAAAGTGATGATGCACTTTTAGAGAAATATCTTCAGGAAGGTTCTTTAACGCAAGAGGAAATAGAAAAAGGGTTATCCCAAGCAGTAATAAAGGCAAAGGTCTTTCCAGTGGTTAAGGGTTCTGCTTTAATGGATCAAGGTATAGAAGAACTTCTTAAAGCGATAAAGAAATATTTAAGCAATCCTCTTCAGCGGGCAAAGATAGCAGTGGAAGATGCTCTTAAACCGGATGAGAAAAAAGAATTGGTCTTTGGATTAGATAATCCTTTCTCTGCTTTTGTTTTTAAAAGTGTTTTTGATCCCTATGTAGGGCAGTTAAGTATTGTAAGGATATTTTCCGGTAGACTTTTGGCTAACTCTGAATTTTATAATGTAACGCGCAAAACTAAAGAAAGATTTGGCCAGATATATCTACTACAGGGGAAAGAACAGAGGCCAATTGAGGAGGCGGTTTGTGGAGATATTGTGGCTATCCCTAAATTAAAGGAAACTCAAACCCAGGATTCCTTAGGAACTGAAAAAGAACCTTTGATTTTCTCTCAGATGCGCTTTCCGGAAACGATGTCCTCTGCTTCGGTAAAACCGCGTTCCCGTCAGGATGAAGAAAAAATCTCCCAGGCTTTAGCAAAACTTACCTTAGAAGACCTTACTTTTAAGGCAATGCGTGATCCGCAAACTAAAGAACTAATCATCCATGGATTAGGAGACCTACATTTGGATGTAATGATTCAGCGATTAAAGAAAAGATTCGGAGTAGAAGTGGATTTAGGAAGACCCCGTTTAGCTTATAAGGAAACAATTACCAAAACCGTAAAAGTGCAGGGAAAATATAAAAGACAATCCGGTGGAAGAGGTCAATACGGTGATGTCTGGATTGAGGTCTCTCCCTTAGAAAGGGGTAAGGGTTTTGTCTTTATTGATAAGATTTTCGGCGGAGCAATCCCTAAGAATTTTATTCCCTCAGTAGAAAAAGGGATAAGGCAGGCAATGGAAGAGGGGGTTTTGGCAGGATATCCGATTGTAGATATTCAGGTGGTCCTTTATGATGGTTCTTATCATGAGGTAGACTCCTCAGATATTGCTTTTCAGATTGCGGGTGCCATGGCCTTAAGAAAGGCAGCTCAGGAGGGTGCTCCGGTTTTGCTTGAGCCGATTATGGATGTGGAAGTAGTGATTCCTGAAGAATACTTAGGTCAAATTACCGGAGATTTAAATTCTCGCAGAGGTAGGGTTATGGGTATGGAACCAAAAGGAAAGCTTCAAGTAGTAAAAGCACAAGTTCCCCAAGCAGAGATGTTTACCTATGCTAATGATCTTCGTTCCATGACCGGAGGGAGGGGAACTTATACGATGAGATTCTCTCATTATGAAGAAGTCCCCCAAAAGATCGCCTCCACCATCATTGCTCAGTATCAGGCACAGAAGAAAGAACAAGAACAATAAATAGATTTGAAGATAGCGGTTTTAGGTCTAAATTTTGTTTTAGGAAAAAAGTATTTAGAGGATGAAAGACTTAAGGAATTAGCTAGTCTTTTAAAGCCACAAAAGATAACCCCTGTAGAAATCCAGCTTTTAGATTCCTCTCACCTTAACGCTGCGGATGCCATTATCTTAAAAGAAGATTTAAAAGAAGATATCATTATTATGGATTTAGAAAAGATAGAAAACCTGCTTTTAAAAGAAGAGAATTTTAAAGCTCTCCTTTTAAAATTAAAAGGATTTTTAGAGAAGGAAAAATTTTTAAATGAAGTTTCCTTTTCTTTAGAGGAAGAAAAAATTATTCAAGCATTTAATCTACTTACTTTCAAACCTATAAGTTTAATGGAAGAGGAAAATCAAGAAGTTTTTAATCAAAAGATAAAAGAACTTTACTATAAATCTAAAAGGCTCTGTTTTTTTACTGCCAACCAAAGAGAACTGCGTGCCTGGGAGATTAAAGAAGGAACTACCGCTTATACCGCAAGTGGTTTGATTCATTCGGATATTCAAAAAGGTTTTATTAAAGCAGAGGTGATAAATTATACTACACTTAAAGAGATAGGGGATTTAAACCAGGCAAAGGGGAAGGGTTTGGTAAGATTAGAAGGAAAGGACTATATTATTCAGGATGGGGATTTAATTTATTTTAGGTTTAATGTGTAGAAAGGAGGACAATTTATGCTTAAGATAAAGACCGCTTTGATTAGTGTTTCAGATAAAGAAGGGATTGTAGAGTTTGCTAAAGAACTCCATAAATTAGGAGTAGAGATTCTTTCTACCGGAGGAACCGCAAAACTTTTAAGAGAAAATAATATCTCCGTAATAGAAGTTTCGGATTATACCGGTTTTCCTGAAATGCTTGATGGAAGGGTTAAGACTTTACATCCCAAAATCCATGCGGGAATTTTGGCTTTAAGGGATAATCCTAACCATATGCAAACTTTAAAAGACAATAATATAAAACCCATTGATATGGTAGTAGTAAATCTTTATCCGTTTCAGAAAGTAATCCAAAATCCCGATTTAGAGTTAAAGGAGGCGATAGAAAATATTGATATTGGAGGGCCGACGATGCTTCGCTCTTCTGCTAAAAATTATAAATCCGTGGCAGTAGTTTGTAATCCTAAGCGCTACCCCCAGATTATTGAAGAACTTAAAAATAAAAAGGGCTTATCTGAAGATACTTTAAAAGAGTTGGCTTTGGAGGTTTTCAATTTAACCTCAAGTTATGACAGTATAATTTATAATTATTTAAGTAAAAGTTTTAAAAAAGAAGAATTTTTCCCGAAAAATTTAGTTTTAAGTTTTGAGAAACTCTTTGATTTAAGGTATGGAGAAAATCCCCATCAGAAAGCTTCTTTTTATAAAGAAATTTTAAAAACATCTGGTCTAATTAATTTAAAACAAATTCAAGGAAAAGAACTTTCCTTTAATAATCTTTTAGATTTAGAATCCGCTTTTTCTTTGGTAAAAGAATTTGAAGGACCCTCTGCAGTAATTGTAAAGCATAATAATCCTTGCGGAGTAGCTGAGGATAAAACTTTAGATAAAGCATACTTAAATGCCTTTCGGTGTGATCCACTTTCCGCTTTTGGTGGAATCGTTGCTTTAAATAGCAAGATGGATTTAAAAACCGCCAAGGTTATTTTAAAAAGTGGCTTCTTAGAATGTATTATTGCCCCAGGATTTGAAGAAAAAGCTTTAGAGTTATTTAAAGAAAAGAAGAATTTAAGGTTAATAGAATTGAATGACTTATCAAAACAAAAAGAATGGGATTTTAAAAGGGTTTCCGGAGGTTTACTTCTTCAGGAAAAGGACTTAGATTCAGTAGATTTAAATAATTTAAAAGTAGTTACTAAAGTCAAACCTACAAAAGCCCAGCTTAAAAGTCTTATCTTTGCCTTTAAAGTTTCTAAGCATGTAAAATCAAATGCTATTGTTTTGGCAAAAGGTACAAAAACTATTGGTATCGGTGCAGGTCAGATGTCCAGAGTTGATTCGGTAATTATTGCCATAAGAAAAGCAGGCAAATCTGTAAGCGGAAGTTGTTTAGCTTCCGATGCCTTTTTCCCCAAGGAGGATGCGGTTTTAAAAGCAATTAAAGCTGGGATAACCAGCATTATTCAACCGGGTGGCTCTATTGCGGATGAGAAGATAATTAAAATTTGCGATAAGCATAAAATCCCTCTGGTCTTTACCGGAATTAGGCATTTTAAACATTAAGATGACCTATCCGGAAGCAATCCAATATTTAGAGTCTTTTATCAATTATGAAAAAATTCCCCGCTGGTCATATAAAGAGTCATTAAAATTAGAAAGGATAAAAGAATTTCTATCTTCTTTAGGCAATCCTCAAAATAGTTTAAATTGTTTACATATTGCGGGAACTAAAGGAAAAGGCTCAACCTGTGCTTTTATCAGTTATATATTAAAAGAGGCAGGTTTTAAGGTTGGATTTTATACTTCTCCGCATTTATCCTGTTTTCGGGAAAGGATAAGGATATTAGAGAATAAATCACCAGACACAAGACATCAGGCACAAGAGGAATTTGAAGGGATGATTTCTGAAGAAGAGGTTTCAGAATTAGTAGAAAAACTAAGACCTTCAATAGAAGAATATAATCGCAATTCAAAATATGGTTCACTTTCTTTCTTTGAGGTTTATACTGCTTTGGCATTTGTTTATTTTAAAGAGAAAAAAACTGACTTTGTGGTTTTAGAAACCGGTTTAGGCGGAAGACTCGATGCTACCAATGTGGTTAATGCTTTGGTCTGCGGGATTACTCCTATAAGTTATGAGCATACCCAGAAACTGGGAAATACTTTAGCCGAGATCGCTTATGAAAAAGCAGGAATTATTAAAGGTCACCAGTCACCAGACACAAGACACAGGTTAATTGTAATTAGTGCACCTCAAGAGAAGGAAGCAGAATCGGTAATTATAAATAGATGTAAAGAAGTAAATGCAAAATTATATATGATAAATAAGGATTTATTTTACGAAGAAACAAAGGATGGATTTAATGTAAGGGGAATTTTTGAAGAATACCCCAATTTAAAGATTAGACTTTTAGGAAAACATCAGTTAATTAATGCTACGGTGGCTATAGGAGTAATTGAGGCATTGCGTTTTTTTGATATTTATATAGATACAGAAGCAATAAGAAATGGACTTTATAATACTTTCTGGCCAGCAAGATGTGAAATTATCGCTAAAAATCCCTTAATTGTTTTAGATGGTGCGCAGAATGTCGCTTCAAGCAAAGTTTTAAAAGAAACCATAAAAGATAATTTTTCTTATGAGAAATTGATTTTGGTTTTAGGTATTTCGCGTGATAAAGATATTCAAGGGATATGTGAAGAATTAAAAGATTTATCCGATATAGTTATTTTAACCAAAGCAAATAATCCGCGTGCTACCGAACCAAAAGTTTTAGCGAGATATTTTAAAGAAAAAGAAAAATATATAACTCAAAATACCCAAGAGGCAATAGAATTAGCTAAAAGAAAGGTAAGTTCTAAAGATTTGATTTTAGTCTGTGGTTCTTTATTTGTTGCGGGGGAGATAAGAGATATTTTAAAGTAGTGAGTATTGAGTAATGAGTATTGAGAGATAAAATAACTAAAAGTTAAAAATGAAAATTTATTCTTTAGATGATACCATTACTGCAATTGCTACTTCTTTGGGTGAATCCGGTATCGGGATTGTAAGAATCAGTGGAAAAGATGCCTTAAAGATTGCGGATAGGATTTTTGTCTCTAAAATTGGTAAAAATCCTTCTCAATTTAAAACCTATACTATCCATTATGGTTGGGTAGTAGAGGATGCTACTAAAATAAAAAAAGATTCACTTCCTCCAAAGGAATTTGTTGATGAAGCAATTTTAACGGTGATGCGTGCTCCTTATTCTTATACCCGCCAGGATGTAGTAGAGATAAATTGCCACGGAGGTCCTATCCCTTTAAGAAAAACCTTAGATTTAGTTTTAAAATACGGCGCGCGCCTGGCAGAACCCGGAGAGTTTACCAAAAGAGCATTTTTGAAGGGAAGGATTGATTTAACTCAGGCAGAGGCAGTTTTAGAGATCGTGCGCGCTAAAACTGAAACTAGTCTAAAATTAAGTACTAACCGACTGCGTGGTCTGCTTTCTAAAGAATTTTTAAAATTAAGAGAAGAGATTTTAAATATATTGGTTTTATTGGAGGCAAATATCGATTTTCCCGAAGAAGAAATTGGCTCTTTAGATAAGGAAAGAATAAATAAAAGATTAAGTGAATTAATTGAAAAGATAGATAGACTTTTAAAAACCTATAACTATGGTCGGATTTTTTCTGAAGGGATAAGAGTAGTGATTTGTGGAAAACCCAATGTGGGAAAATCTTCCCTTTTAAATGCCCTTTTAAAAGAAGAACGTGCTATTGTTACGCCTCTTCCCGGAACTACTCGCGATACCTTAGAAGAAGTAATTGATATAAAAGGGATTCCTGTAAGGATAGTTGATACCGCAGGGATAATTGAACCTAAAGATTTAGTAGAAAAAGAGGCAATAAAACGCACCAAAAGATATATAGAAGAGGCAGATTTAATAATTTTAGTTTTTGATGGAAGTAATAGATTAACTCAAGAGGATATTTTCTTAATTAAAAAATTAAAGAAAAAATTAGTTTTACCGGTAATTAATAAAATTGATCTTAAACAGAAGATAGAAAGAAAAATTATCGAAAAATATTTTGGCCAGATATTAGAAATTTCTGCCAAAAAAATTAAAAACATCGATAAATTAGAAGAAAGGATTGAATCTTTTGTGTATAATGGAAAGATAGAATTTACAGTACCTGAAGTAGTAATCAATTTAAGGCAAAAAGAGGTCTTAGAAAAAATAAAAAATCATCTTAAAGAGGCAAAAAGTTCTTGGGAAAATAATTTATCTATAGAATTTATCAGCCAAGATTTAAAAGAAGGACTAATTTATTTAGACCAACTTTTAGGAAAATCCTTTAATGAGCAACTCTTAGATAAAATATTTTCCCAATTCTGTATTGGAAAATAAAAAGACTAATTTAGTAGATAGTAGTTAGCAGGTAGGATTTAGGAAGTTTAGGAAGTTAGGTGAGTTAGGTAAGTTAGGGAGTTAGGGAGTTAGGGAGTTAGGTAAAGTTAGGGAGTTAGGTAAGTATGTAGGGAAAATTTTAAATGAAAAAGTAAAAAATTCAAAGTACAAAATAAATCTAAGTATTAAGTATAGTAAACGAAATTAACGATATTAACGAATCTTAAAAAAGTAGGTAGGATTTAGGAAGTTAGGTGAGTTGGTAAATTTTAAGTAATGAAATTTTCATTGACAAAGAGAACTTTATATGCTATATTCTCATTATAAATGAGAACTTAAGGAGGCGCCTTAATGCAGAAATCTTTGTTGAGAGAGATAATTTTAGAACAGGAAAAAGATAGGCAGAACTTGGATTTGGGGATAAAAAGAGAGGCTCTTGATTTTATTTCTAAAAAAATAACACTACCCCATGCAGTAGTTATATCAGGTATCCGGCGTTGTGGAAAATCCACACTCTTAAATCAGATAATTAACAATTTTTATCCCGAAGGTGTTTATTATTTAAACTTTGAAGATGAACGCCTGATAGATTTTGAAGTAGCTGACTTTAATAACCTTTATGAGGTATTCTTAGAGATTTATGGCGAGAGAAAGGTTTTCTTTTTTGATGAGATACAAAATATAACGCAATGGGAAGTTTTTGTTCGTAGGATGCAGAATAAAGGTTATAAATTTTTTATTACTGGTTCAAATGCATCCTTACTTAGTAAGGAACTGGGTACTAAATTAACTGGCAGATGTATAATTATAGAGCTTTACCCTTTTTCTTTCAGAGAATATTTGTTGTTTAAAGGTTACAATTTAAAAGAGCAAGCTTTATCCTATACTACTGAGCGAGCTAGGATAAAGAAGTATTTTAACGAATACTTAAGGTATGGTGGAATGCCGGAATATTTAAAGTACAATGACTCAACACTACTTAAACGTGTCTATGAAGATATACTCTACCGGGATATTGTTGCCCGTTACGATATTAAACAGGTTAAGACATTAAGAGGGTTAGGATTGTATCTTTTAAGTAATGTAGGGACGCTATTTTCCTATAATAACTTAACTAAAATATTGGGCGTAGGAAGTATGAATACCATAAAAAGTTATACCGATTATCTTGAAAATAGTTTTTTAGTATCGCTTGTAAATAAATTTTCCTATTCTTTAAAACAACAGTTTGTGGCTAATAAAAAAGTTTATTGCATAGATAACGGGTTGGCAGATTCCGTTGCTTTTCAGTTTTCAAAAAATAAAGGAAAATTTCTTGAGAATTTAGTATTTTTAGAGCTTAAGCGTAGATATTCTCAAATATATTACTATAAAACCGCCCATAATCTGGAAGTAGATTTTCTGATAAAGGATAGCAAAAAGGGAGTTTTTATTATTCAGGTAGCAGAGAATTTAGATAATGAAAAAACAAGACAGAGGGAAATAACCGCTCTTACTTATGCGATGGATGAACTTAAACTAAAAAATGCCCTTATTTTGACAGAAGATACTGATGAAGAGATAAAATTAAAAGGTAAATTTATTTTAGTACAGCCGATTTATAAGTGGTTATTAGGATAAAAATTGAGTTAAAAAGTTAAAACAAGCCATGTAGATTGTTGAAGTTTAAATATGGATGTTATGTAAATTAAATGAAAATTTTTCTTTCGCTTTCAATATTATTTTTATTATTTTCTCCTTTATACGCAGAAGAAGATAAAAATAAAAAAGAAAAAATCTTTATAGAAACTCTAAGTAATTCAGTAATCTCCGAAATGAATGCTGATTTAGAGAAATGGACAGACCAAAAGATGATCGAGGAATTATCTAAAATAGTTTTAAATGATGAGGAGATAAAGAAACTATACTTAGAATTTAAAAACACTATTGTTAATCCACCCAATCCGGATAACTACAAAGAATATTCCATAGAAAATGGCGAAGAATCATTAAGAAAAGTAACCCAATTAGGTCATAAGATACATAACTTAGGTCTTGCTATCTCTGACGAAGATTTTAAAAAGTATGGAACTTTACTTCAGATTATGAGAGATGTTCTTTATCTTGATTCAAAACATATACCTTTAGCCATTAAACATGATAACTCTCGCGATGTCTTCTGGTACCAACTTCACAACAATTGGGCTAAAGAAGCAGAAGATATCTACAACGAGCTATTTAATAAGAACAATTAATAATTATATAGATTGAATGAAAAAGGATATAAAAACCTTTCTTAAAAATATTGAAATTATACCTATTGATAAAAAACATTGGAATGTTTTTAATATTAACCATATCAAGCCAATTAAAGATGAACAAGAGAAAATAAGGGAAGTGATTATAAATGAGGTTGGCAATTTAAGCGGTGTATACATATATAAGGATAAATCATCCAAGGTGCTTTATGTAGGAAAAGGGAATCCTTTGAGAAATAGATTATATATGCACTACCGTGCTTCTTTTGAACCTGTTTCAGGTGATACTAAAGATAAAAGATGGCACAGATTTTGGTCAGTTCATAAAGGCAAATTAACAATTTACTGGAAAAATATAAAGAATGAGACAGAACAGAAAATCATTGAGCTGATGTTGGAATATATTTTATCTCCAAAGTTTATAAAGTTTAAATGAATAAAAAATAATTATCGATTGATGAACAAAAAATTGCAGATTTACTACAAAATAAAAGTTTACATGTAGAAGAATTTACAAAAGAAGAAAGGCGTCATTCTAAGAAGCCGGATTTTAAAGTTTTTAAAGAAGAAAACTTAGCTTTTTTCTGTGAGGTTAAAACTGTTTCTCGTGATGAATGGTTAAATCAACTACTAGAAATTACGCCTCCTGGAACTATAGTTGGCGGGCTTCGACCCGATCCAGTCTTTAATCGTCTCTCTACCAAGATTCATGAAGCAGTACAACAATTTAATGTTGTTAATTCTAATTTAGAATACCCCAATGTCTTAGTATTTGTTAATCATGATAAAAAGTGTGGATTTCTTGATTTAATTGCTGTTATAACTGGTTATGCTTTAACAGAAGGAAATATTCGATTACCAATTTATCTTAAATTCTCAAATGGACGCATTGCAGAAGAAAAGTTGCGAATTCATCTTTATATCTGGAAAGATGAATTTAATAAAAGGCTTTGTTACTTTTTTAACACATTTACAAAAACACACTTTGATAATCTCTGTAATTATTTTAATATAGATATTAAGTCTGTCAAAAATATATAATATTTAATTCTGTTTAGTAAGAAGAAGTTATTTACCAAAAATAAACCTAAATAGGGAATAAGAAAAACTATACGCTAAATGTTATACACTATCCGCTATTAATAAGTAGTGAGTAGTAAGTATTGAGTAGTGAGTAGTCAGGGTGAGAGAGTTTAGGAAGTTAGGTGAGTTAGGTAAAGTTAGGGAGTTAATTAGTGATTAGTTAATTGAGTTAATTAACGAACTCAACGAAATTAACGAATTATTATAAGAAACGGTCTCTATAGATTATGTAGGTTAATAGTATACATAATTAATACAAAAATGTAAATTAATAGTTGACAAATTTGGAATTCATGCTATACTTTTTGATTGATGAAAATATATGATAGAAGATTAAGTTCTGTTTTGTTAAAAGAGATAGAGCTTTCCCGCATTGTAGTTTTAACCGGGATGCGTCAAGTTGGGAAAACTACTCTGATGCGCCAGATTTATAATACAATTGAAACTAAACACAAGTTATTTTTAGATTTAGAAAATCCTCTAAATCAGAAGTTATTTGAGGAGGAAAATTTTGATAATATAT